>Ga0209346_1000638_pt1 | contig 27015 bp, 20 predicted proteins | sample AutmiccommunBRH9_FD_187381 | JGI IMG/M metagenome (GOLD analysis project Ga0209346, IMG submission 187381) | Deep subsurface microbial communities from Mt. Terri, Switzerland - Autotrophic microbial communities BRH/9 (SPAdes) (version 2) | ecosystem: Environmental > Aquatic > Deep subsurface >...
AGTCCGCTATTGGCTGCCTGGGATCGGGAGCCGAGGCCGTAAGCGGCACCGGTAACAGTGAGTAGGCTGGCGGTCAAAAAATGTCTTCTCTTCATTGTTCGACGATAGCAGCCGTAACCTGTATGGGGGATTAAGTATTAATACTGATTGTGGGATGTACCGCTAGGCTGAAGAGGGATGGCATGAAAATATTAATCGCACTTCTGGGCGGAATGCTGCTTTCGGCTCCTGTTTCCGCCCAGCCCGTCAATCCGACCGATAATTACCTGATCTGGACGGAACCGCAACTGGCGGAACTGCAGCGATTGGTCGATGGGCGAACCGCCGAGGGGCTGGGTCGCTGTTCGATCACCGATTTCAGCCAGCCCGGTTCCGCTTCCGACCCGCACCGTCGTTCGCGTCTGGCAACGGCCGCAGCCAATGAACTGATGAGGGCCTATCTCGAGGGCTGTTCGCCCGCATCCGCTAGGGCTAAATGGCAGATCAGGAGCGACGACGGCCATATCGACACGCAGCAATTGCTGCTGAAGGCATTGGTCCGCGATGACCTCACTGCCTATTTCGCCGCACTGCGACCGCGCAATCCCCATTATCAGGCACTGCGGACAGCCTATGCCGCGGAAACCGATGATAAAAAACGGGCCGTGCTCGCTGTCAATCTGGAGCGGTGGCGCTGGATGCCGCTGGTCATGGGGGAAAAATATTTGCTGGTGAATGCGGCCAGCTTCGAGGTGACGCTCTGGGAAAAGGGGAGGAAAATCCGGACCTGGCCGAACATCGTCGGCAAGACAAAGACGCCGACCCCGGTATTTGACGCAAGGGTCAGCGGCGTGATCCTCAATCCATGGTGGGAAATTCCGGCGTCCATTGTTGCGGAAAGCGTCGGGGCCCTGGTTCGTAATCATCCCGCGACGGCGCGGCGAAAAGGCTATGTCGTTCAGAACGGTCGCTACCGCCAGCGTCCGGGACCAGGCAATGCGCTCGGTCAGATGAAACTGGTCATGCCCAATCCCTACAGCATCTACCTGCATGACACACCGAACAAGAATTTGTTTTCCGAACCGGTCCGGACCTTCAGCCACGGCTGCATCCGCGTCGGGGGAGCGATCGATCTGGCGAAGACATTGCTCGAGGGATCGGCAACGCCAGCGCAGGTGGACGCCATATTGGCCAGGGGCGAAACCACCAAGGTGGAATTGCCGACGCCAGTTCCCGTCTATGTCGCCTATTTTACGGCGGAGGGACAGGAAGACGGCAGTGTAAGCTATTTCTCCGATGTCTATAACCGGGACCGTCTGCAACTGGCGCAAAAGGACGCTGCCATTCGCTGTGCCGCATAGACCGAAGCGATGACCGGCTGAACAGGCGCGGGTCAGCAGGAATGAAGCTGGCTCTGCGACGCCGGGAGGGGCTTTGCCTCGAGTGGAGTGGTCCCACATTCATGCGCGGCAATAGCATCGGCCGAACACCGCTCTGCCGACCTGATTCGGGAGCGACCTGATCCCCGGTAAGACGGAGACGGTGCAGACCTTCCCCGGGATGTACCTGTTTCGACACAGGAACGCGCGGCATCGCGGCGCAGCCTGCGCTACCCCGATGTGGCGTCCTGCATGTCTTGACCGAGAGATTGCACCACTGGCTCAGAAGATTTGGAGGGAGATAATCGATCGAAACCATCGAATTGAAGTGGTGAGCCCTGCTGGGTTCGAACCAGCGACCTACTGATTAAAAGTTTTCAGGGTCTACTTTTCTATTCTATCCCTTCGAACGATATAGGGCAATAAATATCCTATAACATATTGAAAAATATATAGATGTAGTGTTATGGCGCAAAAGCGGCGATTGACAGATTCTGACTTTCGTGGTTGAGTTTACCGTTCTAAAACCGTTCTAAAATCGCTCGAAAAGTGAATTCGATATGTCTCACGCAACATTGACGGATCGTGTTATTATCGGTCTCAACTCTGAAAAAGGCCGTCAGAAAATTGTGCGAGATGCCGAATTGCCGGGCTTCTTTGTCATGGTTGGTTCCCGGTCGAAAACGTTCATGGTGCAAGGCGATTTACGCCAAGGGGACAAGCGACAATCACTTCGCATGAAAGTTGGCAAGGTCGGCAAAATCACAACGCGTGAAGCACGGGCCAAGGCGAAAGCACTGCTCGGGCAAATATCTGATGGCATTGATCCAAGGCCTAAAGCAATACTTGCTAAGAAAGTTTTTGCCAGCGGTCGCGATCCGACACTCCAAGTGGCCTGGATGTCTTATCGTGATAGCCACATGCGCAGGAAAGGCCGAAGTCAAAAGACCGAAGATAATTATGCTGATCATGTTGAACGGCTCATGGCGTCTTGGCTAGACCAACCCTTATCCATTCTGGGAAAAGACCCCGCGCTCGTTAAAAACCGTCACGATGAACTGACGCAGGAATGCGGACCATATATGGCGAATGGCTGTATGCGAACGTTGCGCGCAATTTATAACCATGCCCGCAAATCTGCGCGCGATTTGCCGACTGAAAATCCTGTGTTTGCGGTGGACTGGAATCCTGAACGCCGACGCGACAGCGGCATGGGGCCAGAAGATTTGGCGTCGTGGTTCGAGCAACTGCAAAAGCTTGCAAACCCGGTGCGCCGCGAATTGCATCTGTTTCTTCTGCTATCGGGAAGCCGACCGGAAGTTATCAAAACAGCGAAGCCAAAGCATCTCAATCTGCGCGATCGGCTTTTGTACATTCCTGAGCCCAAGGGCGGTAAAGACAAAGCCTTCTCAATCCCGTTGTCTCGGGCAATGATAAAATGTTTGCTTCGGGTAATTGCAGCTGGACGACAAATGTACCCCAATCAGTCGGAGGAATGGCTTTTCCCTGCGGAAAGCGCCACCGGCCATATCGTGGAACACAAGGAAAATCGATCAACGCTCGCTTATTGGGGTAACGAATTGAGGCAGAGTTACCGCACTATCGGTCAAAGTGCTGGTATCAACGAAATCGATATGCATTTGCTGATGAACCACTCGCTTCCCGGTGTGAATGCGGGTTACATTACGCGCAACAAACTGGCCGGTGGTCATTTGCGCACTGCTCAACAGACTATATCCTCAGCGATATTTGAAGCGGTGCCACAAAGTGGGGGAATTCAAATATCCTGGCCGTTTCTCTCGACCCGCCATATCGCTCAAGCTTGATAGCTCGCTCTTAAAGCTGCGCAAATGCGCTCCGTCTGTTTAAAGTTCGGACATGATGTTAGTTTCAATCTAAATGCAATATGAACTTTGAATGATATGATAACGTGAGGAATCCAAATCAGTGACGAACTTCGCCGACGATGAGATTTATGAGGACTGTCTAGTTACATTTCTCGACATCCTAGGATTCCGGCAACTTTTGCATACCCAGTCAGGTTCTGGAATTATTAGGATATTGAACACATTCCGAGAAATCACACTTCCAGATGATATAGCGAGACCAACGCGTTCGGATGAGATGCGGCTCAACAGTGAGGCGAACGTCGAAATCGTTTCGGACGCAATCGTCAGGTTCCGAACAACAGAGACACAATATCGAAGTGGGGCACTTATATGGGAACTCATCGACCTCCTTCACATTCAGATCGCTTGTGTCGCCAATCGGATTTTGGTGCGGGGAGCCCTCACAGTTGGTCCACTACATGTCGGTCTTGATCTATCCGGCCCGGTATTCGGACCTGCACTTGTCGAAGCCTATGAAATGGAAAGCAGCGAAGTAATTTTTCCTCGGATTGCTATTCATGAAGATGTTATAGAACGTCACCGAAACCAGACTTCTCTCTGGCGCGAGGGACATGATTTCGAAGACGAGCAGCAGCATCTTGATAGTTTGATACGCCAAGACGATTCTGGCACCTACTACCTCGACTATCTTCGCGGCAGCCTTAGCGAGATGGACGATGGCTACTTGGGCTGGGTGGGTTTTTTGCAACATCATAAAAATATAGTTGAAGACGGCCTTGCCAACCAAACCAATCGGGCAGTGCGTCGAAAATATGCTTGGCTTGCCAGATACCAAAACGAGGTCATTGCTGGCGAATTGATAAAGGTGCGCCCGGATGCTTTCTTCGAAGAATACGAGTTACCCTTGTCCGACGTTCTCGAAGCTCTCCGGATCACAGAACTGGAAGCTTAACGCACCACACTACATGAATAATCGATACGGATATTCTCTGCCTGGCAGACTTGGCACATTGGCAATGGTTTGCGCCAGAGTTTGAGAGTAGCGAATTGTAACTGGCACCGGATCATATAATGCGTCGTTGTTCCAATCCATTTTAGTCAGGGCAAGCGCTTCAAGAGCCGTGCACTCCAATGGACCAGTTCCTGCGTGTCTGATGAGTTTTAAAGGTTTTGGGATGCTCTTTTTGCCCTGATAATAATTGCGGTCCAGTGATGCATCCGGCGCGTTGCCTGCGACCCAAACAAGTGCAGAACTGCCTGATTGAACCAGCGTTGTGCCTCTTGGTACTGGGTACATATCTGGCTGACTGCGTGCGCCTGACCCTTTATTCTCGGTCAGCCAAACTGAGCGCCATGCCGATGAGCGGTTGATCTCTATGCATTCTACTTCAGGGATACCCGATGCGGCATCCAACGCGCCCTCAATCTCATCCTGTTTGAAGGTCGTCGTTTTATGGACAACCAATCTACGCGGTAAAGATCCGCCGTTCCGGCTTTGATAAAGGTTCAGGCTACGCGCCATAACCGCTCGCATGTCGCTGCGGCTCAAGTATGGATTACGGCGTATATCAGGGGTTTCTTGAACTGGATCGCGGGCTTCAAAAGCAACAAATTGCATGCCCCCACCATCGGCGTCGAACACCTGCGAACAGCAGGTTACAAATTTCGTCCCTTCTTCACTGCTGCGCAAAGAATAGGCCAGACCAATATAGGCAGTATGTTGCGGAACGCCTTGTAACGGACCTAGCTTCCAAGGGACGCCCCCGGCTTTGACATAAAGTGCAATCGATAGGCGCCAAGCGAGCGATGCCTTATAACCGAATGAAAAACTGCGGTCGTTTATGACCTGCGTCGGAATACCGCGCGCTGCGCCAAGAGCCTTTAGCTCATCATGGGCGTTAAACCCTTCGGCAAAAAAGGCCGATCTCCACATTTCTGGCAAATGCACCAGGTCGACATCAAACTGATCTCTCACAATGCTAAGTTGGTCCATTCCCTCGCGCATCGCGTTGAGGAGCTGGAAATGAGGGAGCTGACCAGTATCTGGCGAATAGATATCATTTTTCCATTTGATATGCGCGTTTTTATCCGCCGCTACCAATGGCACCCCAAACACCTTTTCAAATCCACCAAAGGCAGGGACATAATCTTTTCTATCTGCTGGCGCGTGATGCGATCTAAGTGTTGAAACCAGCCCTCTCATTTGAGTCCAACCACTTTGTGGCCCCATCGTTGCCAAGCGAACATTTGGCGTAAAATTTGGAAAAACGTCGCTGCTGTGCGGTCCAAACCGATCCAAACCGCGAAGTGGGTTCACGTCAAGCGACGTATCATCAGTGTTAAAGGACAGGTTTGGTTCGTTCAATAATGAAAATGGCGGCATTTTTGAATTTGTATAATCTATGCTCACTCTACCGCCTCCGAAAATACGCATGGTCATGCGACGGCCTGCTCCAAGCGGTAGCAGCAGAGATCACGAATTCTGCGTCAACACCGTCGGATCCGTCTATGCCAAGAGCCCGAATGCGTCCATCTTCATTGCCTCCAATCAATGGAACCCATGATGCAATGATTTTAGACCAAACGCTATTGTAACGCTTCGCCCATCGTTCCCGCGTCCAATCAGCCACGACGCCGCGATTCCGTTTTTCTTGTTCTTTATCATCCGTACGGGGCGTTTTCACGAAAGTGGTGGGTTCGAAAGCACACCACCATTTCCCCACGACCCAGTCGAGCTTTATGTGTATGCCCTCGTTAAACAAAAATCCCTGTTCATTCGGTATCTTGCCTGTGAGTGGTGTTCCATAGGCCGACTGGGCTAATGATTGCTGGGACTTGCGCCGCTCCATCACAGATGCTTCTTCATCACGAATATTATGCGCAAAAACAGCGATATGACCACTGTGACGGAGTCGCGGAAGGAGTGGTTGATCACGACAGATGGCCTGCACCAACGCGTCATATACCAATCCCAGAGCCCAACCGTCATTGGCAATATCCAGCTCGATGGTCCCGGCCATCTGTGCTCCGTACCCGGTAAAGGCTCCGAGCAAATCAGCATCGCGTCCAAAGGCGACCAATTCGCGGCCCAAACTGGCGACTACGCCAATCTTGCGTGTCGCTTTGAGAATGCTTTGTGCTTCTCGGGTATCAATTGCTTTCCTGAGCTTTATCCGGCGCGCTGTTTTTGGTATTTCAAGTATCGGAACTGCCGAGCTTTGCAAAACTGGAAAAGCGCTATGGTCTCCCGACGGAACAGGCACCATTTGGTTTATGGCAATTGGCCGTGCCTGCAACACATGTGCGTTTAGAACATCAGGCAATTCGGTTCCGTCCAGTAGGTCGGCTGCAAGTTCGTCGAAGGTTTGTGTCTCAAGTACGGAGACATTCACCCCGGCATCGCCAGCTGCATTTAAGAACGCAATGACAGCAGGCAAAAGCTGTTTCGTTGATCTGCAGGTCCATATAATGCCGGCTGGATATGCGTCTGGATTAGATAGTGCACCCGTCAGCGCATCCATAACAGATTGATCTCGACCACTATAGCCAACGATAATAAGACCAAACCGTCCGCAGGCTTTGGTCAGAACGTCTCTCATCGCTAGGTCTTGGGAAGCAAGTTCCTTAGATGTGTTTTTCAGTTCAACGGATTGATAGTCACCATGCATCTTCGCTAGAAGCGGCCAGCGCGATTCTTTGAGGCATAAGGCCGCGCGCGCAGCATTGTCGATCCCCGCAACCGTTAAGTTGGCGCGGGCGGATGCATCGACTAACTGGTCGGTGACCGTTGCCGCTGTCTCCACCATGGCATCAAAATTTGTTGTGAAAACGCATGGCACTGCCTTGTTGGTAATCATTGCGGCGAGCGCGCGATGCGCAAACGACGGCGTTCCCTTCGTGACAGCCTGATCTATATAGGCACGACGCTCCTCCTGTGTTGCGTACACCGCTTCAAATGCGGCAGCATATTCTGAGGGATCACCGGGTGATGGTAAGGCAGAACGACTTGCTAGCAACAAATCGATTCGTTCCATCCACAAGGGATCATTGCAATCGACTTGCCTTCGGCTTGTCCCGCTCAACCGGCAAAACAACTGTTTTTTGAAATCGGTTATCATATCATACCCGGTGGGTATTCCGGCTGAGGCTGATGCGCCTGCTCCCAATAGCCATGCAAAGCCATCTGGCCGCAGCCAAAAGCTTGGCACAAATTTTGGTGAGTCAGTAATCTTGATGTTGTCATGCCAGTTCATATCAAAAGCCGTTCAAGTGCGTCGATCTGTTCACGATGCTTCTCAGTATCCTGCCGCTTCAACATCGCCACGTTCTGGAGTTTCCAGCGGATCGCTGGGAGACCGTTTGCAGCGGGTAGGCCGATTGTATTGAAGTCAGGCTGTCCATTTACCAGTCCGATCAAATATTCTGCAGTTCGGCCTGAGAGACGATCGTGAATATCTTCGATCAAGATTTTGCGCGCAGCTGTGAGTTCTCCGATGGTCACCGGCAAAACTGTCATTCCAGCAAATTCTTTCACAAAGGCGGCTTCCAGATCGCGCAAGTTCGGGTTTAACAATTCATGGGGTGGTCGGCCGGAACTCGCGAGATACACAAGAAACGCCCGAAAAAGATCATCCGTAAGGCCTTCATTTTCGTAGAGCAGTTTGATGTCGAAGAGATCACGGGGATGTTGCCGGTCAAGGGCCGCAACGATCTTGCCGCCATAAAGGTCTTCAAAAGAGACAACCGAAGTTTCGGCAAATCCAAAGGCTTCTTCAACTGCAGGTGAGACGCGGCGAAGGCCGGGTTCAAAAACCACGCCGCGGGTGACGGGTGATGTTTCGACTTTTACCGTTGCTGCGCCGCGCTGAAATAGTACGCGAGTAGCACCACCCCCGCCGCCAGCAATACGGGACACCCTTATATTGCCGATACCGCCTCTCTCCGCGATCCGGTCCATTGCGGCGTTGATGCTTAACAGCGATGTCTCGCGGCCTTGAACTGGCAGGAAAGTGAGATCAATATCAACTGAGAGGCGAGGCAGGTCGCGGTAAAATAGATTGATCGCGGTGCCACCCTTGAGCGCAAAAGCGTCTTCGGCGGCAATTGTAGGCAAGACATCGACCAGTAATTGCACTTGTGCAGCATAGCGTTCACGCACCGTGTTTGCCTTTATCGTTTTGAGGCAGCAGATCTTCTGGGACTGTGATTCTGTAGAGTGGATGAAGCCTGCCCCCCGGCACAAGAGCCCTGTCGCCGCTTCCAAGATTGAATGTCTCCGTGTCGAGATATTTGCGCCAGCCATGTGCGTGCCGATCGGCAAAGACGAAAAAGAGGCGTTTGACCTTTACGCTGCGGCAAGCATTAAGCAGAGTTTCCATTCGTCTCGGCCGGACGGATGCTAAACCTTCGAAAATAGCATCGACGATATGGAAGCTCTCCGCCGCCGGAAGTTCATCGAGCATTTCTAGGATCGCGCGCTCCGCAGACGAATAGACGATCGGGCCGACCGGGCTTTCCATTTTGGTGTATTCTGTCGTTCCTGTGGCGAAAAGGCCGTTACCATGGAGAATATAGGCGGTTTTATCGTCCAGACGTTTCAACCAAGTAGGATGACGTTCGCCGTAAAGATGCACCACCGGCTCGCCACCCAGTTTTAGGTAGTGACCGAGGCCCTGTTCCTCAAGTGCGGTCCGCCCGCCCACGACCGATGAATAGTCCATGATGTGCTGCAGCGACCGCACGACCATGCGCCAGTTTGTTTCGTTATCTAGCGGGTCGGGCCGACGATAGAGACCCTGGACGACCGGCTCGAGCCATCCGCTTTCGAGATATTTGTGGGCCAGTTTCCTATCGATGCCTTGGCGTTCAAGAGTCCGTGTATCAATCAGGCAGCCATGCGGTAGCTGATCTAGTACCCACTTCAGCTTTGTCTCCTTTTGTCTCGCCATAGGCGACGTAATAGCACATTTATAAAGCCACACAATCTTTCGCTTTGAGAAAAGGTAAATTTGTCACCTTTAACGCGACTAAAGCGGTTAGTATCAAAGTGTCGTTTGTGCTATACTAGTGTCTATCGCTAAATGTCGCTGTCTCTAAAGAATCATACGAATTACACGATTGTACGTGCCATCATGGCGCTAATGAGCGCGGACCGTTCAAGCGGCTTTCCTCGGTAAACTACCGTACCGAAAGTATCATCAACGACGCGGGTTTTATCATCATGAACATGCACATGAATACCAAATTCCTGTGGTCGGGCGGCGGTCCATACGATTGCGGGGGTTGACGCCCAGACCGCAAATTCGCAACCTTCGTAAGCATCAAGATTAAGCTCTCGGTCGGGTTGCTCATATTTGAGGGTTTTTGCAAATGCGTCATGGAGTGGTTTTAGCGGCGTTGAAATAATCGGCTCTTTGCTCCAAGTGCTATCTCGCCCGCAGTTTCCGCAAAAATGTTTTCTGTGGGGTGTTTCAGCAAAATCAGCCAAATCGAGATGAGGATAGCCGCAACTTGAGCAATTTATGCAGCTCATCTCTTTTCCCGTTTCGATAGCGCGTACGAAATCAAAGGCTGCTGGCGGGGTAATATTTACGCGGGTGATTTCCTCGCTCGCGAAGAGTCCTGAACCATTACTATATAGTGTCGATACCGCGTTGAAATCACGATCAACCATTTTGCGGCTATCAACTTGTTCGCGCACGTGAACGTGAATTTTAGGCGGTCGCGGAGGAATTTCCCGTGTAGATAATGCAGCGGGCATCGAACACCATATTCCAACCTCTGCGTGGTCGGGAATACTGATCGTCAGGGGCGACACGACATAGTTCATCGGTTGCGCATGATTTGCACAACGCATTTCGCCATGCTGTGTCAAAGCTTCGATATCTGCCTTGATGCCCCAATGTGTTTGATGTGTCCGGCACCATAGACGTTCTGCCCCGTGACGAAATTTCCCAGCATGAGCAAAATCACACGGTAGGATAGCGTCGCTTCCCGATTTTTTTGGAAAATGACCTAGCAGAGACGGCGAGACGACCGCGATATTTCCAAGCGTCCTGCCATAAGCCCAGCATATTGCAGCTTCTTCTGACAAGCCGCCCTCAGCGTCTCGATCAATTGGCTGTTCGTCGCAGATTTTCTTTAGATAGATTTTTTTGGCGGCTTTGCCCTCGGAATTTTCCCACTGACATTGCCACAATTCGACACTTCCATTTGAGGAATTTATGCGTCTTTCAATAAACATAAGACCAGTATAGCTGGAAAGATGCCGCTGGCGCTATATCAATCGCGCATTTTTAGCTGATCTCTAACTTTTCGATGAAGTAGGTAATAATTTTGAGAGGAAAGCCTTCCCCTAACCCGGAGCCGCTACGCCGTCTCCGGCTACCCCTTCTGCGGGGGCACCCCGCAACGCCCCGGACAAATGAGCGGGATTTTTTAAGGTCCCGCTCTTTCCCACTACGCACCGTGAGGGTGCGGTCTTTTGGGGCCACTTCGCGGATGACATAATCGCGATGGATAGCGATTGATATGGACGGCGCAGATGCGCCGGCGTTGTTTTCCGGCTCCAGAGAGTCAGGGTGGGCGGCGCTCCCTGCTAGGCCCGCCGCGCTCAGGCGCAACCCGGCCAGCCGGGTCTTTCACTTCGTTACAGCCTTGCAGGTGCACCTGACCGCTTGATGCGGGCCTTTCTGGTCGCTCTTGCCGCCCACCCCGCCTCTCCGGGGCCGGTTGCGGCAGATTTGGGGCGATGGAGGTGGTTATGTTGCATGAAAATTATAAAGAGTCGGATAGTGGACCGGGCAGGGCAGCGAAGACGAAGCGTACTTCGCGCGCAGCGCGCAAGACCCGCCGTGGCGGTAATGCTGCGGAGAGAGCATCGCTTTATGATGAAGTGACCGAGCAGATTATCGCGCAGCTTGAAAAAGGGGCTTTTCCTTGGGTGAAGCCCTGGAATGCTGGCAACGCCGTGACGGGTTTGCCCCGCAACGCGATTTCGGGGCGGCATTATTCGGGCATCAATATCCTAATTCTCTGGGGCGCTGTCATTGATGGCGGTTATCCCTCGCAGGACTGGCTGACATTCCGGCAAGCCTTGGCCGCTGGCGGATGCGTCCGCAAGGGAGAGAAGGGCAGGACGATTTTCTATGCTGACCGCTTCACGCCCGATGATGAGAGGAAACAGGAAGGCGAGGGCGATGCACCGCGCTCGATTCCGTTTCTAAAGCGCTTCACTGTTTTCAACGCCGCGCAGTGCGATGGCTTGCCCGAGCGACTGACCGCCGAACCCGCACCGCTTCCCGAACGAGAATTGCACGATCAGGCCGAGGCTCTGATTAATGCCACAGGAGCAGACTTTCGGACGGGCGGAACGAAAGCCTTTTACAGCCCCGCTGAGGATTATGTGCAGGTTCCCCCGCAGCCCGCATTCACGCATCAAATCGATTATTACCGCACCGCCTTGCACGAACTTGGTCACTGGTCCGGCCATAGTACCCGTCTTGGCCGCGACCAGTCGGGTAGTTTCGGGACCGCGCTTTATGCGCGGGAGGAACTCTGCGCCGAACTGGCTTCCGCCTTTCTCTGCGCTGCGCTCGGTATCGTGCCGACCGTGCGCCATGCTGATTATCTCGGCTCTTGGCTGACGGTATTGCGGCAGGACAATCGCGCCATTTTCAAAGCCGCCAGTCAGGCCAGCAAGGCAGCGGATTATCTATTGGCGTTCACCGATCAGGTGCCGCTGCGCTCGGAGTGCGCGGGGTGAGCAATGTGTCGTCAGATCATGCCGCCGTTCCAATTGTCCGAATCCAAGCCATCCCCAGATATTGGTATAGACATGATCGGAATCGTCCGTTTGACAAGCGCAGTGATGACGCGCCAGCGCCAAGCGCGTCATCACTGCGCGTTGATGCTTGCCAACACGGCATCAAACTTTAAGAGTGAGCAGCATCATGCGCACCGACCTCGATCACCTTCCGGCAGCCAAGCAACGCGAGATCGAACGCGTGAAGGCGATCATCTTTGAAGAGTTCGAAGACGCGCTTGCGCTCGCACAGCACGAATGGAAGAAGAAGGGAAAGATCGAGAAGATCATCCTCTATGGAAGCTACGCAAGAGGCGGCTGGGTCGACGAGCCGCACACGGCCAAAGGTTATCGCTCCGACTTCGATATCCTGATCATTGTCAACGACAAGCGCTTAACCGACAAAGTCGACTACTGGCTGAAGCTCGACAACAGGCTGATGCGCGAGCTGGCCATCGACAAAACACTGCGCACGCCGGTCAATTTCATCGTGCACACGCTTGGCGAAGTGAATGACGGCCTGGCGCATGGCCGTTACTTCTTCATGGACGTAGCAAAGGAAGGCATCGCACTTTATGAGGCTGATGACCGGCAGCTCCACGTTCCCAAGCCCAAGACGCCCGAGCAGGCCCTCGCTATGGCGAAGGAGTATTTTGAGGAGTGGATGCCAACCGCAATGGGCTTCCAACGCAACGCCGGTTACGCAATCAACGACAAAGATAGCAAGCTTGCTGCATTTCTTCTGCATCAAACCACCGAGCGCCTTTACCATTGCGTGCTGCTCGTCTGCACTTTCTATACCCCGCATGTTCACAATCTCGGCTTCCTGCGCACGCAGGCCGAGCGCATCGACATGCGGCTGGTCGACGCTTGGCCGCGCGACAGCCGCCGTGATCGCGCGATGTTCGAGAAGCTCAAGGAAGCCTATGTGAAGGCGCGTTACTCGAAGCATTACCGCATCAGCGAGGAAGAGCTAACATGGCTTGGAGCATGTATTGAGGAACTCGGTCGCGCCGTTCACACAATTTGTACCGAGCGCATCAGCAAGCTTGAAGCAATTATTTAGCGCCGCGCCGCGCCGCGCACCTCTCGGTGCCTCATTCAAGCCGTAACCGGCAGCATCACCGTTAGCAGCGCTGCTAGCACCACTGCTTATTTGCGGCCGCGCGCTGGCATGAAGCTGCGCACGCCAGTCGATCACGAGTTCCTCATCGGCAATCAGATCGCGCCATCTGCGCAGGCTGAACTGCGATATTCCAAGCGCTTTTGCATATTCCCGGACGCTCATTCCGCTCCAGTTCAAGGCTTCTACATGCATCGCCCAGAACGCCTGTGCTGCCCGGTTGCGACGGTCGGTGGTCAGCTTCCCGCCCTTCTTGTTGCGGGCTCGCTTGCGCTCCAAAGCCACGCACTAGATACGCATCTTAGCCATTTTTGCGTCGGTCAGCACGGTTAGCCAGCGCGCGAATATCCCACGGTCCAGACCGTGGAAGTTGCAATATTTGACCTGCGAAAACCCACTGCGTTGCTACGCATCGACATGCACTGACCACCATTCGCGTTTGACTCGATTATAATAGTATCGCGACGCCACCAGAAGCCCTCCTGTGTACGAAGGAACCCCATATGGAACGAAATTGCATCCCCGAATTTAGGTGTCAGGAGCGGACGGTTACTGGAGGGACTCGGCTGGCAAGATAAAAGACGCGCCGTCGGTTGGGGTGCAGGCTGTTGGAATTACTGGGAAATATGCGCCAGCCAATTGCCCAGCGGACTGGCATCATTAATCGAAAATGGCGCACTTCTGACATTTTCAGCGCCGTCGCTACTTTAAGGCCCAAATTCGCGGCAGCTTTGCTGGACGTAGCTGACAGTCTGTCGCCGAAGCCGTAGTGATGCTTGAACGGCAGCTTTGCGCCCCAAAATCAGACAGAGCAGCTCAATTGATTGGTTCCCAATAGCAGACATTCATCATGGTCATTCCGACAAAGGAAGAATACGGGACCCTCTCGCGGAGGCAAGCCAAAGCTTCTATCATTTACAAATCGGGCAACCTGAGAGCGATCCAAAATCTCGGCCATTCAAAAATCGAGAACACGGTTAGTTATTTGAATGGCAAGCGGTCATTCTGGCTTTGCACACCGAAAGGGAAAGCCCTCATTGCAATTGGCACCTCTAAGATTGATTCTTTGTTCATGTTGCACCTGCGAACAAAAAGGCGCACCATTGATGAACGTTCCATCCTTTGCCGGAGTCGCAATTGCGTATTGCTGTTATCGATGAAAGCCCCGTGCGCGCGGCTATAATAGAAGACGGGCTTGCCGAAGTCGGTGAACGCGAAGTTTTTGTGATTTCCGAGCGCACCGGCATGGCGCGAGCGATTGAAACGATCGATCCCGACGTTATTCTGATCGATTTGGGCAATCCCTCCCGCGACATGCTGGAAGAATATTTTGCAGTCAGCCGCGCGGTTTCCCGCCCAATTGCCATGTTCGTCGAGCAATCGGATCAGGATACGATTGCCGCAGCCATTGATGCCGGAGTTTCGGCCTATATTGTCGATGGACTTTCCCAGCGCCGGATAAAACCAATTCTCGATTTGGCAGTAAGACGGTTTCAGGCCTTTTCCCATTTGCAAGCAGAGCTGAAGGAAGCGCGCGACGCATTGTCCGAGCGGACGGTTATCGACAATGCCAAGAGGATCCTGATCACTAAGCGGAATATTAGCGAACCGGAAGCCCACAAACTGCTGCGCGACCATGCCATGAACAGCAACAAACGAATGGCGGAGGTGGCAGAAGCGATTGTCACGGCCGAACAACTCTTGGGGGGAGGCCTGTGAGCAACGATCAAATCAATGTGGGGTTTCTGCCGCTGGTGGATGCGGCCTTGCCCATCTTGGCCCAGGAGCACGGCTTCGCTGAAGAACAGGGGCTTTGTTTAAACCTCATCCGGGACGTCAGCTGGGCATCGGTACTGGACCGGCTGCTCTACGGCCATACCGACGCTGCCCATCTGCTCGCCCCGCTGGCGATTGCCACAACGCTGGGTCGGGGACGACCGGCCAAGGCGCTGTCCGTGCCGTTTGTCCTGGGGCTGAACGGCAACGCGCTGACCATGTCCCACGCGCTGGCAGATAAGGTGGCGCCAGCGGGCAGGCTTGGCGATCCGGTTATCGTCGGAGAAAAGCTGAAGGCGGAAATTGCTGAACGTGCGGCAGCGGGAAATCGCATCCGATTTGGCGTTGTGCATCGCTATTCCGGTCACAATTACAAGCTGCGCTACTGGCTGGCTCAATGCGGCATCGCGCCGGACACCGACGTCGATATTGTGACCATCGCGCCACCTTTTGCTGCCGATTCTCTGGCGAATGCCGAGGTAGATGCAATATGTGTTGGAGAACCATGGAACAGCGTTGCGGTGGAACGCGGCGTCGGACGTATCGTCCTGGTCACGGCGCAAATCTGGAGGCGTGGCATCGAAAAAGTGCTGGCCATGCCAGCCGAGAAACTCGACGATGATCGGGACAAAATCGAACGTCTGGTGCGGGCGCTGCATTTTGCCGGCAAACATTTTGTCGATCCGGAGAATTGGGACACCAATGCCGAAATACTCGCACGCAAGGAATATCTGGATGGATCGGCGCAGCTGATAAACCGGGCGATATCGGACCGGATCATGCTGACCGCCGGATCTCCGCCCGTCGATGTGCCCGATTTCATGTTTCAGTATCGGGAGGCGGCAAATTTCCCATGGAAAAGTCAGGCGGCGTGGCTCTATTCGCAATTGCTGCGCTGGGATCATCTGGCTTATGATGCGAAGGATCAATTGCGTGCCGAACAGGTTTTCCGGCCCAATGTTTATCGCGCTGCATTGCACGGAATTGATACGCCCATGCCCGGCGCCAATTCCAAGCTGGAAGGCAGCGTCACCGGCAGCCTGCCGGTCGGCTCGACTCAGGGCCGGCTGACACTAGAGGCCAATCCATTTTTTGATGGCCGCATTTTCGATCCAATGGAAGTTGTTAACTATCTAGATTCCTTTCCAAAATTCTGATTTGTGCTGCGGCGCAATATTTTTTCTTGCCTTTTCCAGCAAGCTGATGTTTATTGAGTCGGGACAGGAAACTTCCCGTCATCATATTTACCGGTTTGTCCAATGATGGGCAAACACTTGGTGGATCGAACTACAATCGAATCGGCAACGTCGCCGCCCAAACCAGTCTCACCGACTGCTGTTTGAGGCGGTTTTTTTGCGTGTTTTTTCGATCCACCCTGGGGTTGACGGAACAGAGAAAAGGGATTGAGTAATGAAATCGAGTCGCCGCAATTTTCTTCTCATGGCTGTATGTGCAGTGTCTTTGTCGGCCTGCGGAAGCGGAGGCGACAGGACATCCAACAGTGGCGAGTCTGTGAAAGCCGCAGCCATGGATGGCGCGATTGAAAAGCCGGTCCTGAAACTCGGTTTCATCAAGCTTACCGACATGGCACCGCTGGCGATTGCGAAGGAAAAGGGATTTTTCGCGGAAGAAGGTTTGAACGTTACCCTGGAGCCCCAGGCTAACTGGAAAGTTTTGCTGGACGGCGTCATCGGCGGCCAGCTGGACGGGGCGCACATGCTGGCCGGACAGCCACTTGCCGCAACCATTGGCTATGGCACCAAGGCGGACCTCATTGCTCCTCTCTCGCTCGACCTCAATGGCAATGCGATCACCCTGTCGAACAAGGTCTGGGCCCAGATTGAACCGGGGCTGAAGAAAAATGCTGATGGAAAACCGCAGCATCCGATCAGTGCCGCTGTCCTGAAACCGGTGATTGCGAGCTATAATTCGCAGGGGAAGCAATTCAAAATGGGGATGGTCTTCCCGGTCTCCACCCATAATTACGAACTACGTTATTGGCTCGCAGCAGGCGGCGTCGAGCCGGGTTACTATACCCCTGGAGATGTCGGCGGCACGGTGGGCGCGGAAGCCGCACTGTCGGTCACACCGCCACCGCAGATGCCGGCGACAATGGAAGCGGGAACGATTGACGGATATTGCGTCGGAGAGCCCTGGAACCAGGCTGCCGTACAGAAGAAGATCGGTGTTCCTGTCATCACCGATGACGAAATCTGGAAAAAGAATCCGGAAAAAGTTCTCGGCCTCCGCGAGGATTTTGCCGAGAAATATCCCGCCACCATGGCAGCACTACTGAGAGCCATCATCAAGGCGCAGCAATGGCTGGACATTGATAATGGCAAGAATCGCGCAGAAGCTGTGAAGATATTGTCGCAGGCCAATTATGTCGGTGCCGACGAGGCGGTGATCGGCGCGTCGATGACCGGCGAATTTACCTTTGAGGCGGGTGACACGCGGCCAGCACCCGATTTCAATATCTTCTTCAACGATTATGCCGGCTATCCCTTCTATTCAGATGCCATCTGGTACCTGACCCAGATGCGGCGCTGGGGTCAGATCGCTGAAGACAAGACCGACCAGTGGTATTTCGATACGGCCAAAGCCGTTTATCGCCCGGACCTCTATCTGGCCGCGGCCCAAAAACTGGCGGATGAAGGTCTGATCCCGGCTGACAGCGTCCCGGAATCCGACGGTTTCAAGGGCGAGCAAAGCGGCTTTATCGACGGGATTAGCTACGACGGGAAAGCGCCCAATGCCTATCTCGCCAAATTCAAGATCGGTCTGAAGCAAGGCCAAAAAGTCACCGCGTCCGGCGTAAACTAACTCTCTGATGATTAAAGGAAACAAAGCCATGGCGACCGTCATTGCAGATAAATTCGAACGCAAACCCAATAGTGAAGAAGCGGTAAGCACGAACGACGTCAGCAGTGGCGGTCCCGCAGTTGAACCGGCTCCAAAAAGTGCGAAAACAGTGTTGTCCCAATATATTGATCCAAAGAAAATAGGCGGTTTGCTGAAAGGGCTCGCGGCTCCGATTATCGGTGTTCTCGCCTTTCTCATGCTGTGGGCAGTGCTGGCACCGCAAGTGGACACATCGCTGGGTAGTCTGCCTGGACCATTGGAAGTGTCGCAGCAGGGTGTTGCGCTATATGATGAGTGGTCCGCCACACAAGACCGGAAGGCAGAATTTTATGCTGCTCAAGAGGCCAGAAACTCTGCCGCGTCAGCCGATGGCGGGGTGGTACGAAATTTTGAATATAGCGGCTCGCCGACTTTTCTGGACCAGATATGGACTTCTTTGGCGACGGTAGCCCTTGGATTTTTTCTGGCCACAATTTTTGCCGTTCCCATTGGCCTGATCTGCGGTCTTTCGAAAACATTCAACGCCGCGATCAATCCGATTGTGCAGATCATGAAGCCGGTCAGCCCGCTCGCGTGGCTCCCCATTGTTACAATGGTAATTTCGGCAACAATGACCGGTCCCGATCCGACATTGCCAAAAAGCTTTGTTGTTTCGGCCATCGTCGTGATGCTTTGTTCGCTCTGGCCGACGCTGATTAATACGGCGATCGGTGCAGCATCCATAGACAAGGATTTGCTGAACGTTGGCAGAGTGCTTCGTCTGGGATGGTTCGCCAAACTGACCCGCCTGGTGCTGCCTTCGGCACTGCCCTATATATTCACCGGCATGCGTCTGTCGCTGGGTGTGGGCTGGATGGTCCTGATTGCGGCGGAAATGCTCGCGCAGAATCCGGGGCTTGGCAAATTTGTGTGGGATGAGTTCCAGAACGGATCGAGTCAGTCTCTCGCCCGGATCATGTTCGCTGTTATCATTATCGGCCTGATCGGCTTTCTGCTCGACCGGATCATGATGTTTCTACAAAATCTTGCCAACCGCAACCACACGGTTTGAGGGGAGAAAGATGGCCAATCCCCTTCCTATTCTGTCCCTGAAAAACGTCAGCAAGTCCTTTGTTGACGGATCAGGAACCCGAACCGATGTGCTAGACAACATCAGTCTGGACGTCGCCGACGGAGAGTTTATCGCCATTCTCGGTTTTTCCGGCGCCGGCAAGACCACTTTGATAAATTGCATAGCCGGACTGACCGAAGCCGATGAGGGTACGGTTCTGGTCAAAGGCGAACCGTGCAATGGTCCGAGCAAGGATCGCGGCCTGGTTTTCCAAAGCTATTCGCTGTTCCCCTGGCTCAGCGTTGCGGCCAATGTCGCGCTGGCAGTCGATGCGGTTCACAAGGACAAGTCCAGGGAAGAACGTGCGGCACTGGTAAAACAGAAGGTTCAACTGGTTGGACTGGACCATGCCATGGACCGTAAACCGGCGCAGCTCTCGGGTGGCATGCGGCAGCGCGTTGCTGTCGCCCGCGCTCTGGCGATGGAACCGGAAATCCTGTTGATGGACGAACCACTCTCGGCCCTCGACGCGCTGACGCGAGCCAAGCTGCAGGACGAAATTGAGCGGATCCGCAAACAGGAAAAGCGCACCATCGTTCTGGTCACCAATGATGTTGATGAAGCGCTGCTGCTTGCCGATCGTGTCGCCATTCTGACACCCGCACCATCGGCAACCATCGGCAAGATATTCGATGTGACTATCGAGCGTCCACGCCAGCGCGAAGCGATGAATGAAAATGCGGCGTATAAAACGTTGCGCAACACGATTGTTGGCTATCTCGATTTGTTGAGCAGCGATCAAAAAACGGTTGCGACGGCATCAATCAATCTGCCAAATGTCACACCCTTGCATATCTCAGACGATCGCAAAAGTAGCGACACGGCATTGCCGCAGGCCTATCTTGATGCAGCGAAAAGCCCGATCACAACGCGCTATCTCGAATTTTTCAAGCTCAAGAAAATCTATCCAACACCACAAGGCCCGCTGACGGTTGTGGAGGATGTGAATATCCTGATGGACAAGGGCGAGTTTATCTCGCTGATCGGCCATTCTGGTTGCGGCAAATCGACCGTACTGACTATGGCCGCCGGACTGAACGCGATCAGCGATGGCGGGATTGTTCTGGATGGACGCGAAATTGATATCGCCGGACCTGACAAGGCTGTCGTTTTTCAGGCACCTTCGCTGATGCCCTGGCTTACCGCCAGACAGAATGTCGCCCTGGGCGTGGAGCGGGTTTATCCTCACACTTCCCGTTCCGAACGCAAAGACATCATCGAATATTATCTCGAACGGGTCGGCCTTGGTGATGCGATGGACAAAATGGCCGCCGACATGTCCAACGGCATGCGCCAGAGAGTGGGCATAGCACGCGCCTTCGCTCTGTCCCCCAAACTACTCCTGCTCGACGAGCCATTTGGCATGCTCGACAGTCTTACCCGATGGGACCTTCAGGATGTTCTAATCGAGGTTTGGAACCGCACGAAAGTGACCGCCATCATGGTCACCCACGATGTTGATGAAGCGATCCTGCTCGCCAACCGTGTGGTGATGATGACCAATGGCCCCCATGCCACCATCGGCAAAATTATTGATGTCGATCTGCCGCGGCCACGCGACCGCAAGGCGCTGCTCGAGCATCCGAAATTTTACGCTTACCGACAGGAGGTTCTTCAGTTCCTCGCCGAATATGAACATGGAAATACAAAAGGATCGTCCGCGGAGGCGGCCTGAAAAAGAGAGGGTGCCTGGCAGAAATATAAACTTTCCCAAGGGGTCAAAATGAAAAAAAGAAGCATCATTTCCTATAGTATGTGTTCGGCAACAATGTTGATCGCTCCCGTTGCTGTGCATGCGAAAACCGGGGACCCCGTCACAATAGCAGAGGGTCTGACCCTGGACCCGATTCTCGATACACGGCTTTCCTATGAACATGTCGATCAGCCTGCAACAGATGCAGACGCGCTGACCCTGCGAGCAAGAGCGGGGATTGAACTGGCCAGCGACATCGGCCTCTCGTTTCTGGTTGAAAGCGAAGCGACACTGGGAATCCACAATGATTTTAATGATACGAATCCCGGCAACGGCGTCGAGCCTTTTTCGGTTGTTGCCGATCCTGAAAATATCGAACTCAACCGCCTTCAACTGAGATTTGCCAAAAAGGACAAAGGCAGCATCACTGTTGGCCGTCAGCGGATCAATATTGATGACCAGCGATTTGTCGGCAGCGTCGGCTTTCGGCAAAATGAGCAGACTTTCGATGCCGTCAGTGCGTCGGTGACCGCGCTCAAGCCGCTGACGCTGGAAGCCACCTACGCTATTTCCCAGCGCACCATATTTGGCGCAGATGCCGGACCGCGCGAAGCATTTGACGGCGATCTTATATTTTTGGGCGCCGGGGTAAAAGCGGGTCCGGTCAATCTGAAGGGCTTTGCCTATTTGCTCGACTTTGATGCGGGCCAACCGGTTTCACTAAGTTCTAGTGCAACCTACGGCTTGCGCGCAACGGCAAAGCTTGCGGTGGCAGAGGGTTTCGCAATAGACCTCGCCGGCAGCTATGCCGTGCAAAAAGATTACAAGGCCAACCCCAATAATTTCTCGGTCGACTATATTGCAGGTTCGGTTGGTACGTCCTTTTCCGGCTTTGGCCTGACGCTGGGATATGAGAGCCTAAGCAGTGATGGCGCGGGCAATCGCTTCCAGACACCCCTTGCCACATTGCACAAGTTCAACGGCTGGGCCGATGTCTTTCTCAGCACGCCGCCGGCCGGACTGGAAGATAAATATGTCAGCATAGCCAAGAAGTTCAATCTGCTTGGCGGCATCACCGCGAGTGCGGCCTATCATGATTTTCGCAGCGATACCGGAAGCATAAAATACGGCACGGAATTTGATGCCGCGCTCAATTTCAAGATCAGCGTTATCAGCGTCGGCCTCAAATACGCCAATTACAATGCCACCAACTTCGCGGTCGACACCGAAAAATTCTGGCTGCGGCTGGGCTATGGTTTCTAGAACAGGAATTTCTGAATGAACGCATCCGTTACACTCAGCGATAAGCGACAAGCCACTCCGCAATATCCTCGCGAACGGCTTGTCGTCATTGGTAATGGCATGGCGGGGTGCCGCGCGGTGGAAGAGATTTTGTCCCGCGATGCGGCGCGCTATGCCATTACCATCTTTGGTGCAGAACCCCGGGTCAACTATGACCGGATCATGCTGTCACCCGTGCTCGCTGGCGACAAGTCGTTCGAAGAAATCATCATCAATGACCAGAACTGGTATGATGACAATGGCATCGAATTGGTCACCGGCGATGCGGTGATCGCGATCAAGCGCGAAGCCAAGGAGATTGTCAGCGCTTCCGGACGCGTTACGCCCTATGACCGGCTGCTGATCGCCACGGGCTCCGACCCCTTCATCATCCCGGTTCCGGGACATGATCTGCCGGGAGTCATCACCTTCCGCGATCTTGATGATGTCGACAAGATGCTCGCGGCAGCCGAAAAAGGCGGCCAGGCCGTGGTGATCGGCGGTGGCCTGCTGGGACTGGAAGCGGCCCATGGTTTGTCCTTGCGCGGCATGGAAGTCACGGTGCTCCACCTGATGCCGACCTTGATGGAGCGGCAGCTGGACGAGGCAGCCGGTTTCCTGCTCAAAAACGAACTGGAACGGCGCGGGCAGACAATCCTGACCCAGGCGGACACGGCCGAGATATTGGGCAATGAAAATGTCACTGGCGTAAGACTGAAGGACGGAACCGAAATAGCGGCCGATCTGGTGGTGATGGCGGTTGGCATCAAGCCGTCGGTCAATCTCGCAAAAATGGCCGATCTGCAAGTTGAACGCGGGATCGTTATCGACGATCACATGGTCACCAGCGATCCCAATATATTGGCGGTCGGCGAATGTGTTCAGCATCGTGGTGCGTGCTACGGGCTGGTTGCACCGCTTTGGGAAATGTGCCGAGCCCTGGCGGATTATCTGACGGAAAGCCCGTCAGGCTATAATGGCTCGGTTACCGCGACCAAGCTTAAAGTCTCGGGCATCGACCTGTTTTCCGCCGGCGATTTTTCGGGCGGCGACGATACCGAAGACATTGTCATGCGCGACGCTTCGCGCGGTATTTACAAGCGCGTAGTGGTCAAGGGGAACCGGTTGATCGGTGCGGTGCTTTATGGCGACACCGCCGATGGAAACTGGTATTTTGATCTGCTGAAGCGGATGGAGGACATCTCCGAAATCCGTGAGGCGCTGATATTCGGGCAGGCCTTCGCATCAGGAGGAGCAAAGCTGGACCCTGACAGCGCCGTTGCAACATTGTCCCTTGACGCAGAAATCTGCGGTTGCAACGGCGTTACCAAGGGACAGGTTATCGCTTGCATCGAGGGCGGCGCCGGCGATCTTGACGGCGTAAGGGCCGGTTGCAAGGCATCCGCCAGCTGCGGTTCCTGCACGGGTCTGGTTGAAAGCTTGCTCAGTCTCTCGCTCGGCAATGACTATGGCGGGGCACGCACGGTCACGCCGATGTGCAAATGCACCAGTTTTACGCATGAAGATGTGCGGCGGAATATCCTCGACAAGGAGCTGAAGTCGATCCCGCAGGTGATGCAGGAGCTCCACTGGACCACGCCGGACGGCTGCGCCTCCTGCCGACCGGCGCTCAACTATTATCTGCTGTGCGCCTGGCCGGAAGAACATGAAGAAGACCCGCAGAGCCGCTTCGTCAACGAGCGGATGCATGCCAATATCCAGAAGGACGGCACCTACTCGGTGGTTCCGAGAATGTGGGGCGGGGTTACAACACCGAATGAATTGCGGGCGATTGCCGATGCAGCCGACAAATATGAAGCACGGCTGGTGAAGGTAACCGGTGGTCAGCGGCTTGATCTATTTGGCATCAAGAAAGAGGATCTGCCCGCGATCTGGGCAGACCTGAATGCCGCCGGGATGGTGTCCGGCCATGCCTATGGCAAGGCGCTGCGCACCGTAAAGACCTGCGTGGGCAGCGAATGGTGCCGCTTTGGAACGCAGGATTCAACCGGCCTTGGCATAAAGACCGAACAGATGACCTGGGGTAGCTGGATGCCGCATAAATTCAAGATTGCCGTTTCGGGCTGCCCGCGCAACTGCGCCGAAGCATCGATAAAGGACCTTGGTATCATCTGCGTGGAAAGCGGTTATGAAATCAGCGTTGGCGGTAATGGCGGTATCCATCTGCGCGGAACCGATTTCCTATGCAAGGTCGAAACCGAAGAGCAGGCACTGGAATATATTGCCGCCTTCATCCAGCTTTATCGCGAGGAAGCCCGCTATCTCGATCGTACCGCGCCTTGGGTCGAGCGGGTTGGCATGGACTATATAAAAAGTCGCATTGTCGACGATGAACCGGGGCGCAAAGAACTTCAGAAACGCTTCCTGTTTGCCCAGTCGGTGCAGCAAAAAGATCCCTGGGCAGAGCGTGCGGCGGGTGCGGAAAATCATCTGCACAAGCATATCGCCGAAATCCGGCCCTTTGCTGTTCTGGAGTCGGCATGATGGTTGATGCAAAATGGATCGATATCGGCCCGATTGAACAACTGCCGGCGATGGGTGCGCGGACCCTGCCGGTGCAAGGCGGGCAGGAAATAGCGATATTCCGCACCGCAACCGGCAGCATCCATGCTTTGGCAAACAAATGTCCCCACAAGTCCGGGCCGCTCAGCCAGGGTATTGTGCATGATACCAGCGTCACCTGTCCGCTCCATAACTGGCGTATTTCATTGCTGACCGGTGAGGCTTTGGGCGAAGACAAGGGTTGTGTCCCGGTCATTCCGGTAAAGGTTGATGCCGGCCGGATTTACATTGAGCGCGCTGCCGCTTTGGTCGGGGCGGTGTGACGCAGGTTTGCACCACTTGCCCCTATTGCGGCGTTGGTTGCGGCATAACAGCTGAAATCACCGGTGACCGAGAGGTCGTTATCAAGGGTGACAAGGAACATCCGGCGAATTTGGGACGTTTATGCTCCAAGGGTACCCATCTCGCGGAAACCATCGGTCTGGAAGGACGCCTGCTCTATCCGGAAATTGGCGGCGAGCGAGCAGAATGGGACGAGGCTCTCGATCTGGTCGCGGCGCGCTTTGCCGATACGGTGCGCGAACATGGTCCGGATAGCGTCGCATTCTATGTCTCCGGACAATTACTGACCGAGGATTATTATGTCGCCAACAAGCTGATGAAGGGCTTCATCGGCAGCGCCAATATCGATACCAACAGCCGCCTGTGCATGGCCAGCGCGGTTGCCGCCCATATTCGTGCCTTTGGCGAAGATGTTGTGCCGTGCAGCTATGATGATCTGGAAGCAGCGGATCTGATCCTGCTGGTCGGGTCGAACACCGCTTGGTGCCATCCGGTGATCTGGCAGCGCATCGAAAAGGCACGCAGCGAGCGCGGAACGAAACTGGTCGTGATTGATCCACGCCGTACCGAAACAGCCGAATGCGCCGATCTCCATCTCCCGATTGCCCTCGACGGTGACATCGCCCTGTTCAACGCGTTGTTGATCGAGATGATGAAGCGGGGACTGCTCAACGAGGATTATCTTCGCGATCATGTGGAAATACCCACCGGATTCTGGAACGGGCTGGCCGGTGATCCCGCCGCTGCGGGCATCAAACTGAATCTATTCAATCAGCTTGCCGATCTCGTCGCGGACCATCCCAAAATGGTCACTCTGTTCAGCCAGGGCGCAAACCAGTCGGCGAACGGTACCGACAAGGGTAATGCAATAATCAATCTGCACGTGGCCACGGGCCGGATCGGCAAATCCGGCGCCGGACCCTTCAGTATCACGGGGCAGCCCAATGCCATGGGCGGACGTGAGGTGGGCGGTCTGGCGACGATGCTGGCCGTGCACATGAAGTTTTCCGATGCGGAATGTGATGCAGCGAAAACATTCTGGAATAGCCCTACTATTGCAACAGAACCCGGCCGCATGGCCGTCGATATGTTCCGCGATGTGCATGAGGGGCGGATCAAGGCAATCTGGGTGATGGCAACCAACCCCGCCGTCTCAATGCCCGATGCTGGATTTGTCCGCGAGGCCCTGAACCGATGCGATTTTGTCGTGGTCTCCGATGTCGCCGCCGAAACCGACACAGGCGCTTATGCTGATGTGAAATTGCCGGCGCTCGCGTGGGGCGAGAAAGATGGAACCGTTACCAACAGCGAGCGGGTCATCAGTCGTCAGCGTCCGTTGTTTGCGCCGCCAGGAGAGACAAAGGCAGACTGGTGGATCGTTCAGGAAGTTGCCCGCCGCATGGGATTTTGCGACGCATTCAATTTCGACAGTCCGGCCGCTGTTTTTCGTGAATATGCCGCACAAACGGGATTTCGCAACAATGGGCAGCGCAAGCTGGATATTTCCGAATGGGCAGACATCAGCGACGCCGAATATGATGTCTGGATGCCGAAAGTCTGGGGCGGCGCATCACCATTCGCAGATGGCACGTTCAGCACATCCGATGGCAAGGCACAACTGGTCGTTGTTGCTCCCCCTGCCTCTGCTTGCGTTGATCGCACATTCCCGTTGCGCCTCAACACCGGACGCTACCGCGACCAGTGGCATAGCATGACCCGTACCGGCCTCAGCCCGCGATTGTCGCAGCACCGCCGTGAAGCGCTCGTCGAAATTCACCCCTACGATGCCAAGCAGCGCGGCATATACGACGGAAATCTGACGCGCGTTTCAACGCCGCAAGGTGCCAGCATGTTTCGCGTGCAGATCACGGAAGCGCAGCGCCGAGGCGAGATTTTCGTACCGATGCACTGGACCGATCAGATGAGCAGTGACGGACGGGCAAACCGCTTGCCGGATCAAACGGTCGACCCGCTATCCGGACAACCGGCCTTCAAAAACAGCGCCTGCAATATCGAAGCCGTAGAATCGGAGTGGCGGGCGTTCCTGGTCAGCCAGAAGCGGCCTGTATTACCCGCATTACTTTATTGGACAAGCGCGCGGATTGCAGGCGGATGGCTCACCGAATTGTCGGGCGATGGCAATATCGACGTGGACGGCCTGCTTCCCGTCGGTGATCGTATCGAGGCGGTGGACATGAAACGCGGGATGCGCCGGATTGCCGTGCGCGACGATCAAGGCCGGCTCGCGGCGGCGCTGTTCGTGACGCGCGGTGGGGAGCTGCCTTCACGGGAC
>Ga0209346_1000643_pt1 | contig 26928 bp, 23 predicted proteins | sample AutmiccommunBRH9_FD_187381 | JGI IMG/M metagenome (GOLD analysis project Ga0209346, IMG submission 187381) | Deep subsurface microbial communities from Mt. Terri, Switzerland - Autotrophic microbial communities BRH/9 (SPAdes) (version 2) | ecosystem: Environmental > Aquatic > Deep subsurface >...
TGCCAAGCCCCGCCGACCTCCATATATGCGCAGCCTCGGTCGGGACGTAGCGCAGCCTGGTAGCGCATCACACTGGGGGTGTGGGGGTCGGAGGTTCGAATCCTCTCGTCCCGACCAGTTTTCCGGAGGCCATCGGCGGCCGGCGAACGAACGGCCTGATTGCGGCTCGCGCGAAGCTGCTGGATGCGCTTTTCGAAAGCGCATTGTTCTTCCTGTTGCGACTGTCGACCGTCTGCTCCTCACAGTTTTGTCTTTACAGAAAAGACCGTTTTCAGTTTCCGTGACTTTTGCCCAAAACCCGCACGCATTCGGCTTTTGTTGGAGGCCGCTCAAGCGCCCAGTGTGACCTTCCAAATTGCCTCCAAAACTGTCGAGTTAGAATCTGCGGTGCTTTTTTCTCCCAATTGTCAAAGAGCCTGTCCCACGTGTGCCGGAATCATGGGTTACAATATGCCATTGAGCCGGATGTAGGACAGCGTTTTCTGGCCGGACTTGCCTTCACCCCTACGGGAGAGCGTATGTTGAGCTTGTCACCGACATGGGCATGGATCGAGTCCACAAACCCGGTTCACCCGCACCATTTCCTACCCAAACGGCCGATACAGGTCATGCTGCGGTCTGGTAAACCACTCCGGCCCCGAATCCGTCATGTAGAAATGGTCCTCCAGCCGGATGCCGAACCGGCCGGGCACGACGATCATCGGTTCGTTGGAAAAGCACATGCCCGCCGCCAGCGGCGTGCGGTCGCCCTTCACCAGATAGGGGCCCTCGTGGATATCGAGACCGATGCCATGACCGGTGCGGTGGGGAAGACCCGGCAGGTCGTAGCCGGGACCAAGGCCGTGGCTGATCAGGACGTCGCGGGCGGCCTGGTCAACCTCCTCGCAGGGGGTGCCGATGGCGGCGGCGTCGAACGCGGCCTGCTGCGCTTCCTTTTCAACAGCCCATAATTTCTCGATCTCGCTGTCCAGTGCGGACAGGGCATAGGTCCGGGTAATGTCGGAATTATAGCCGTCGATCGTGCAGCCGGTGTCGATCAGGATAAGCTCGCCCTGCTGCAGCGCCGGATCACCCGGTACGCCGTGCGGATGAGAGGTCGCTTCACCAAATTGGACCGCGCAGAAGCTGTTGCCGCGATCGGCACCGCCGGCGCGGTGCAGGCGATCGATTTCGGCGATCACTTCGCTGGCCTTCATGCCCGGACGGATCCACTCGAAGATCGTCTGGTGGACAGAATGCGTGAGCTGCATCGCCGCGATCATCAGGTCGATTTCCTGCCTTGATTTGGTTGCACGCAGCGGCGCGATGATTGCGGCAGCAGAGCCGCAGGCGATCGGCCGGTCGAGCTGATCCAGCGCCTCGACCAGGCGCGCGGCATGGCCGTAGGAACATTCCGGATCGAGCGCGCATCGCTGGCAGCCCTGTTCGGCCAGCAGGGAAGCGATGAGGGCGAACGGGCTTTCATGCTCTTCCCAGAAGGCCATTTCTGAGGCCATGGGAAATTTGGCCCGAATCGCCGATTCCTCGAATTTCGGGCAGATGAAGGTGATGCTGTCAGCGGTTACCAGCACGCCGACAAGGCGCTCGCTTTCATAGAAGGCCTCGCCCAAGAAATAGCGCATATTGCTGCCCGGGGTGATGAGTAGCGTATCAATCCCGCTGGCCGGCATCGACTGGCGCAGCCGGTCCAGCCGCTGTAGCCGTTCGGCGTTGCCGATCGATGGTGGTTGCGAGGCTGTGGTCATGGTCGAATCTCCGGAGGTTGAACAGGCGCAATGATGCGCATCAATGGCACGCTTTGGCTACCCCTTGCGATAGGTCGCGGATTCCACCGCAGCCAAGACCCGCAGGGCGGACCTGTCCGCAAAGGGCAGAAACTGCATCAGCACCATCCCGGCCAAATCGCTGGCGGGGTCGATCCAGAAATAGCAATTGGGCAGCCCGGCCCAGGCGAGGCTGCCGGCGGCGCGGCCGTCGGGTCCCGTTTCCGGGTTGATCAGGAAACCGAGACCCCATTCGCAGTGCATGCCGGGGAACGGATCATATGTGCCGGCGAGCATCGGCACCACACTTTCCATCCGGCCGGCCCTGATCGGGCCGATCTGGTTTTGCGCCATGGCAGCGACGGAGTCGGCGCTGATGATCCGCTCTCCGTCCAGCGTGCCGCGGTTCAGGATCATCCGCACGAACCGCATATAATCCGGCGCGGTGGAATAGAGGCCGCCACCGCCGGACTGAAATTCCGCCGCATCGCCGCCGCCGATTTCGATTGGAAAGGGAACAAGGCCATCGTCCTGGCGGGAAAGCAACGTCACCCGGCGCTGCCGCTTGTCGGGCGCCACGGCAAAGCCGGTGTCGTGCATAGCCAGGGGAGCGAAGACATGTTCCGCCATATAGGCACCCAGCGTCCGGCCACTGGCAGCTTCTACTGCGCGGCCGACCCAGTCGGTGCTGACGCCGTACAGCCAGTCTGTCCCCGGTTCGAACATCAGCGGCGCCGAGAGGCTGGCGAGACTGCCGGGGGCGACCTTGCCCTGGGCTTTCGCCATGTCGGCACTGGTGAAGGAATAGCCAAGACCGGACGTGTGGGTGAGCAAATGCCGGAGCGTGATAGTTTTCCTTGCCGGTTCCAGGATCGGCTTGCCGTCCGGATCGAATCCGGTCAGCAGATCGGGCCGGGCCAGTTCGGGCAGCACCGGATCAATCGGCCCGTCGAGCGACAACAGGCCGCGTTCGACCAGCTGCATCGCCGCGACCGAGGTGACCGCCTTGGTCATCGAGGCAATCTGGAATATGCTGTCCAATGCCATCGGCTTTGCACTTTCGGGATCGGCGACACCCGACACGGCCGAAGCCAGTATCGTGTCGCTATTGCCGATCATCGCCACCGCGCCGGCCACCGGCTGGTCGGCGAGCGCCTGATCGAGGCTATTCTGCAGATCCAGCGGCATCCGGTTCATCCTTTTGTGAGGGCGTCTTTAGTGGTCGCCAGAGGCATGGTCCGGCTCACAGCCGGTCGGCATGCCAGCGCAAATGATCGACCATGAAGGTCGAGATGAAATAATAGCTGTGGTCATAGCCTGTGCGCATGTTCAGGGCGAGGGGGATGCCGGCCTTTGCGCAGGCTTCCGCCAGCAGTTGCGGCTTCAGCTGTTCGTCGAGGAAATTGTCGGCGGTACCCTGATCCACCAGGATATCCCCGATGCGGGCACCGTCCTCGATGAGCGCGCAACTGTCATATGGACGCCATGTCGCCTTGTCGAGGCCGAGATAGCGGCCCAGCGCCTTCTTGCCCCAGGGGCATTGGGACGGCGCGACAATCGGCGAGAAGGCGGAGACGCTCTTGAAGCGGTCGGGGTTGCGCAGCGCCATGGTCAGCGCGCCATGGCCCCCCATGCTGTGGCCGAATATGCCTTGCCGGCCCATGTCGACCGGGAATTCGCTGGCGATCAGTTCGGGCAGTTCCTGTTCGATATAGCTGCGCATCCGGAAATGTTTCGACCATGGTTCTTCGGTGGCATCGACGTAGAAGCCTGCACCCTGCCCCATGTCATAGCCGCTGTCATCGGGCACGTCCTGGCCGCGCGGCGAGGTGTCGGGGGCGACGATGATCAGGCCGAGCTCGCTGGCCGCCTTGCGATATTCGCCTTTCTCCATGACATTGGCGTGGGTGCAGGTCAGGCCGGACAGATACCAGAGCAGCGGCAGCTTTGCGTCTTCCGCATGGTCCGGCACATAGACGGCGAAGGTCATGGTGGTACCGGTCGCACCGGAGGCGTGGGAATAGACGCCTTGGGTCCCGCCGTGGCTGCGGCTGCTCGAGACCGTTTCCATCAGAAGACCACGACGCTGCGGATGCTCTCGCCTGCGTGCATCAGGTCAAAGCCCTTGTTGATCTCCTCCAGCGTCAGCGTGTGGGTGATCATGGGATCGATCTCGATCTTGCCGCCCACATACCAGTCGACGATCTTCGGGACATCGGTGCGGCCGCGCGCGCCGCCGAAGGCGGTGCCCTTCCAGACCCGTCCGGTGACGAGCTGGAACGGCCGGGTGGATATTTCCTTGCCAGCCTCGGCGACGCCGATGATGATGCTTTCGCCCCAGCCGCGGTGGCAGGATTCGAGCGCCTGGCGCATCACGTCGGTGTTGCCGGTGCAATCGAAGGTATAGTCGGCGCCGCCGTCGGTCAGCGCCACCAGATGCTCGACAATATCGCCGCTGATCTTCGTCGGATTGACGAAATGGGTCATGCCGAATCTCTTGCCCCATTCCTCGCGGTCGTCATTGATGTCGACGCCGATGATCTTGTCGGCGCCGACCATCCGCGCGCCCTGCAGCACGTTGAGGCCGATGCCGCCGAGGCCGAAGACGATGACATTGGCGCCCGGCTCGACCTTCGCCGTATTGACCACCGCGCCAACTCCGGTGGTGACGCCGCAGCCGATATAGCAGCTGGTGTTGAATGGCGCGTCGGTACGGATCCTGGCAACCGCGATTTCCGGCAGCACGATGAAGTTGGAGAAGGTCGAGCAGCCCATATAATGGTAGATCGCCTCGCCCTTGTAGGACATACGGCTGGTGCCGTCGGGCATCAGTCCCTGCCCCTGGGTCGAGCGGATCGCGGTACACAGGTTGGTCTTGCCGGACAGGCAGCTTTTGCACTGGCGGCATTCGGGCGTGTAGAGCGGGATGACATGGTCGTCAGGCGCGACCGAGGTGACCCCGGCGCCGACTTCGCGGACGATCCCCGCGCCTTCGTGACCGAGCACGCTCGGGAATTTGCCTTCGCTGTCCAGCCCGTCGAGCGTGTAGGCGTCGGTATGGCAGATGCCGGTCGCCATGATCTCGACCAGCACTTCACCAGCCTTCGGGCCGTCCAGATCCAGTTCGACAATCTCCAGGGGCTTCTTCGCTTCAAATGCAACGGCGGCGCGGGTCTTCATAATGACAGTGTTCCTTTGTTGGCCAAAATTTATCGTCTTTTGGCACAGCTGCGGCTATCGGCAAGACAATCCGCTTGATTTCCAGCCGCATCTATAGGTGTTTCGGCACAGGATATCCACCGGCGGATGGACTATCTGGCCGCAATATTGGCACGCAAGGCATGAAGGACCCGAATGGATGCAGGATTATAGCGACATACGCGAGGAAGTGGCCAAGCTTTGCCAGAAATTTCCCGGCGAATATTGGCGCGCGCGGGACAAGGCCCGCGAATATCCGAGCGAATTTGTCGCGGCTCTGGGCGAGGCCGGCTATCTGGCCGCCCTGATCCCGGAAGAATTTGGCGGCGCCGGATTGCCGATCTCGGCGGCGGCGGCGATCCTCGAGGAGATTCAGGCGCAGGGCTGCAATGGCGGCGCGGTGCATGCGCAAATGTATATCATGGGCACGATGCTTCGCCACGGATCGGACGAGCAGAAGGCACAATATCTGCCGAAGATAGCCACCGGCGAGCTGCGCCTGCAGGCCTTTGGCGTGACCGAGCCGAGCAGCGGCACCGACACGCTGGCGCTGAAGACCGTCGCGAAACGTGACGGCGATGACTATGTCGTCAACGGCCAGAAGCTATGGACCAGCCGCGCCGAGCACAGCGACCTGATGCTGCTGCTCGCCCGCACGACACCGCGCGACCAGGTCGCCAAGCGCACCGACGGCCTGTCGGTGTTTCTCGTCGACATGAACGCGGCCAAAGACAATGGCCTGACCATCCGCCCGATCGAGACGATGATGAACCACAGCACCACCGAATTGTTCTTCGACAATATGCGGGTTCCGGCCGCCAATCTGATCGGCGAGGAAGGCCAGGGCTTTCGCTATATCCTGTCCGGCATGAACGCCGAGCGGCTGCTGATCGCGGCGGAATGTATCGGCGACGCCAAATGGTTCATCGAGAAGGCCACCGCTTATGCCAAGGAGCGGATATTGTTCGGCCGGCCGATCGGCCAGAACCAGGGCGTGCAATTCCCGATCGCCCGCGCTTATGCCCAGATGCGCGCCGCCGAGCTGCTGGTCCACGAGGGCCTGCGCAAATATGAGGTGGGCGAGAATTGCGGCGAGGAGGCCAATATGGCCAAGATGCTCGCCGCCGACGCCAGCTGGGCGGCGGGCGAGGCCTGTGTCCAGACCCATGGCGGCTTCGGCTTTGCGGCCGAATATGATGTCGAACGCAAATTTCGGGAAACCCGGCTCTATCAGGTCGCCCCGATCAGCACCAACATGATCCTGTCCTATGTCGCCGAGCATGTGCTGGGCCTGCCGCGGAGCTATTGATGAGCGCCTGGGCAGACTGGATCGGCCGGAGCGAGACGCGGAGCGATGTGATTACGCCGGGGCTGGTGGCGCGCTTTTGCGCGACCCTCGACCGGCCGGTGACGGAGGCGATTCCGCAGGGGCTGCACTGGTGCCTCTGCCTGCCCGATGCGCCGACCAGCGAGCTGGGGGAAGACGGCCATCCTGCCAAGGGCGGCTTTCTGCCACCGATCCCCCTGCCCCGCCGAATGTGGGCGTCGAGCAAAATCTCCTTTGAGGCACCGCTGCGGATGGGCGATGCCGTCACCCGGGTTTCGACCATCGCCTCGATCGAGGAGAAAGCGGGGAAGTCCGGTGATCTGGTGTTCGTCGGCGTCGACCATGAAACCAGCGTAGCGGGCCGGACAGCGATCCGTGAGACGCAGAATATTGTCTACCGCGAGCCAGCCGCCAGGGCCGCGCCCGTCTCGCCGGAGCAGACCGGTCGTCCGGATCTCGGCGACTGGCACTGGCAGCAGACCATCGTCCCGTCCGAGGCTCTGCTGTTCCGCTATTCCGCGCTGACCTTCAACAGCCACCGCATCCATTATGACCAGCCCTACGCGGTCGAGGAAGAGGGCTATCCCGGTCTGGTGGTGCAGGGGCCGCTGATGGCAACCCTGTTGCTGCAGCTGGCGGCGAGCGAGCTGGGCACCAACAAAATGTCCCGCTTTTCCTTTCGGGGACAGGCACCTGCCTTTGCCAATGGCGCGCTGTCTCTGGTCGGCCGGCGCGAGGGCGAGAATATTCTTCTTGCGGTGCTTGGCACGGACGGCGCGAAGATCATGAGCGCTGAGGCGGCGATCTAGTAACCGCCCTTTCGGGCTTTACGCTAACGCGCATTTTAATTTTCTGTGACCTTTGCCCCAAAGCCGCCAATCTCGGTCACTTTCCGGTCGCCCGTCTTGCACCGAATGTGAACTTTCGTTCAGGCGTGTAATCCAGGCCGACTTGTGACGGGCCGTTCCGTTTCTGTTATATCCGCCATATCAAAGAGCCTGGCCTGAGCGTGGCGTAGGATAGCCGATCGGGTGGAGTGCAGGAAAGGGGGAATGGCAAGGCCGCCTGATGCATGGCGATACCGTTTTGACGCTGAGCCTCACTATTTAGTCCGGATTTCATTTCTGTATCGCAGCAGGCCCCCGACGATCCAACTGCTAATCACGAAATCAACCATGAAGATCAGGGTGATTGCAAAGCTAGAAAATGACCTCAACTGCTCTCCGAAAATCGCTAGCGCCACTGCATGGATGGTAGCCAAAATGAGGAGGCCAAGGTATAGTCGAAATTTGGGCACCCAACCTTGCAAAGTTTGCCAAGCTCCCAGCAAAACAACCTGCACGCAAAAAATAAGATAGCCCCAATGAAAGTCGTGTACAGCACCTACTAAGACGGAAAGCGGCAGTGCCGCCAATATCACAAAAATGGTGGCCGTGGAGTGGTTCTCCATCAATTTACGCAAGTTTTTCATCACACTCCATTGCGGTAATCTCAGTACTGCGAATTCCGGAGAGTATATCTATTTCCCATTGGCGTATTTTCCCCTTCCACCCCGGCTTGCGCGGAACTAGCGCTCCGGATGTAGCAGCTTCCTGCTCCTCAATCCATGCCGCCTCCCACTGGTCAAGATCGTCCGCCTGGAGAGTCCACAAAATTCTCCCGAACTGAATTCATGCGCCAGACCTTTGAAAATTTCTCGCACGAAGACACAAAGGCACCAAGCGTGACGCGGAGCTTTGTGGCTTCGTGGCTTTGTGTGCGTTTTGCTGAACTTGATTACCTTCGGTGGCCTGGCGGCTCGCCATCCAGCACGGCAATCATCAACGTCAGTTCTCAGACGCCCTGGATCCTGAAACAAGTTCAGAATGACGAAAGGGCGAGGATGATTTGTCATTGCGAGGAGCCGTAGGCGACGCGGCAATCCAGAGCGTTGTACGGCCATCTTCGGTGAGTGCCGCACTGGATTGCCGCGCTGCGCTCGCAATGACGAATTATCCGCGTTGGTCGATCTCCGTTCGTGCTGAGTCTGTCGAAGCACAGGAGCGCGCACTCGTCCTTCGACAGGCTCAGGACGAACGGGAGGGTGGGAATGGCCATTCAGGATTTCTGCGCTGCGCCGGCAAGGACGATGATCCACGCCAAACAATCCAAGAGAAGCCCGTCGGCCGGGTCGCAAAAACCGCCGGACTTCTCCCGGATACCCTGAAAGGGTTAGTGCGGCACCGCATCTGTATCGAGTGAAATGCTTGATCTGATTGGTGCCGCAGGAATTTGTTAACCCCGTTTCTGACCGCAGCCTGTGATGTCGATCACGGCTGCGAAGAAATAGTTGCCGCCGGCGCGCGGGTCAGACGGTACGCTTGGCCCGGTCCTTCTGGTTCTGTCCCTGGATCGCGTCCTTGGCGGCATTCCATTCCTCGTCGCCCCAGGCGAGCAGCTGCGAGAAATTGCCGCCGCCGGCGAGATAGCCGCCGCCGTCGATGGCGATGGTCTGGCCGGTCAGATATTCGACGCCGGGGCCGAGCAGGAAGGTGGCGAGATTGGCCAGCTCGTGCATCTCGCCGGGCCGGTTGATCGGCGCGCCGCTGCGCTTGCGGTCCTCGTCGCTGCCGGTCGGGTTGAGCCGGCTGGACATGCCCTCGGTCGGGAACAGGCCCGGCGCGATCGCGTTGAGGCGGATATTGTAGCGCGCCCATTCGACCGCCAGGCTCTGGGTCATGACGTTGATCCCGGCCTTGGACATCGCGCTGGGCACGGTGAAGGCGCTGCCGTTCCACACCCAGGTGGTGAGGATCGAGACGACATTGCCGCGGGTCTTGCCCTCGATCCAGCGCTTGCCGATATCGTGGGTCATGTAGAAGGTGCCGCGGAAGACGATATTGGCGATCGCGTCGAAACCGCGGATCGACAGGTCTTCCGTGCGCGAGATGAAATTGCCGGCGGCATTGTTGATCAGGCCGGTGAGCGGGCCGTGCTGCTGCCAGATCAGGTCGTTCATCTCGCTGATCATCTCGGCGCTGCGGATGTCGCAGGGGTGCGGGACGACCTTGCCGCCGTGTTTTTCGACCAGTTCCTCCGCCGTCGCCTGGCAGACCTCGCCGCGCCGGCCGCAGATATGGACCTCGGCGCCGAGCTTGAGCAGGCCTTCGGCCATTTCCTTGCCGAGGCCGGTGCCGCCGCCGGTCACGAGAATGCGTTCGCCCTGCATCAGGCCGTCGCGGAACATGAGTTTGCTGGTGTCCATATCATCCTGTCCTGTTTCTTGTTGGCCTGCTCATGCGATATGAGTCGGCCCGGCCAAACTAGCACTATTGAGGCCCAGGGGAAGCTGGTCATTGGGACAGGCCCGGGCCGCCGCCGGGGCCCAACGAAAAACGGGAGCTTATCCGAAGATAAGCTCCCGCTGCGCCTCTGTTGGGGCTGCCTTTCTCTGGCGAGTCCGGCGGCCGCTTGTTCGGCGTCCGGTTTCCGGGCCAAATGCGTTGATGGTTGGTGGTTTTCCACGGTGCGGCTTGCGCTGCGTCGCTTCGGTTTCCAACCCGCAATTGGTCCAGTCACCTGATGATCTTGGTCCGTCCGATCCGTCCGGGCTTGCACCCTTTCCTTTCGGACTTTCTCCGATCATCGATCCAGAGATCAATTTCCTTTTCTTGCGAAAAACAAACTGGTCGTCCGGACCATCTTCCGGTTTTCGGGCTGTCCTGCGGGTCATCGCTGACTGGTCGCTGGTTCGTCCGGCTGCCTTCCGATGACCCATATATGACTCCGAATGCCGAGTCGCTCCTAGTGGAAAAAATCAAGTTATCCACAGGCCTTCCACTTAACGGTGGAAAACTGCTGCCGAAATGGTGGATAAGACGAGAATTGCGGGTTTTTCCGGGGCCTGCAGCTTGGCGTCCGCTGGTCCGGTTCTTCGCTTAGGGAGGGGATATGGGAAGAACCGGACCTTTGGACCAATCCCGGCGCCGGATTCGGGAGGAGCGTGCGGCACCGGGATTGTAATCACTCGTCTCAGACCTGGACCGTCGAAAGCAAGATCATGCTGCTGACGGAAAGGGCGGCGACTATATTGAACAGCGTTCTCATGGATTTTCTCCTTGTTTTAACGCCAGTCAAACATCTCTTTTCCTGCTTAACTTATGGGGGGCAGATGGTCGCATCATGCGTGGGTTTCAATTGAAAACGGAGCCGTATCAGTTGCATGATTTGCAACTGGAAGAGTCTTTGCGGCTGCAGCCAGGAAATCCGGAACGCAGGGCAACTGGCGCCAAAATGGGTGCTTCTCGCCCCTTCTCCCGTGACGGAGAAGGATGCGAAGACTGGAGGGTGTTCTGCGCTTCAAATTGCAGAACACCCTCATCCAACGCCGCCTAATGCCCCGGAACAAGTCCGGGGTCATAAGGCTCTGTATCGGTACGGCACGACCTCACGGAGTCCTGAAACAAGTTCAGGATGACGAAGGTGAACAGCTGGCTCGCCGCGCCTATTTGCTTTCGGTAAATTCCAGCACGCCGCTTGACTGTTCGGCCGAGATTTCGGTCAGTGCGAGGGAGAAGGGATCGCCCTCATCGGTCTTGCCGGAGAGACTGGTGCCTTCGCGGACAACTTCGAATTTCTTGCCCGACAATTGGTTCGCATACCAGTCGGCGAGCGTGCCGGCTTCGGCGGGGGCCTTGAAACCGATTTTCACCTTGCCGCCCTGGCCTTTCGCATCCTCGATATCAAAGCTGGTGATCTGGCTGCCGGGATAGAGATCGACATTGTTCATGTCGAAATCGTCGCTGTCGAGCGTGATCGACGGCAGATCCACGTCCATCGAGAAGCCGTCGGTCCTGATCGAGAATTTGCTGTCTTTCCCATCGCCGCCGATTCTGATTTTTTCGGCGTCGGGCTTGCTGTCATCGCTGAGGTCGATGGACAGGCGGGAGCCGTTCGCCGCTTCGTCTTCATTCTGGCCGCAGGCGGACAGGGCCAGCGGCAGCGCGGCGAGCAGGATCAGATATTTTGGGGTCATGTGAAAAATCTCCAAGCTGTATTGCCTTGTTAATACAGCTTGGAGTTCGGTCCGTCAAGCGGCAAGCGGATCAGGGCTCGATCGAGGCCCCCGGATTGGCTGCATTGACGATCCCGCCATCGACCGGGATCGTCGTGCCAACGACATAATCGCCGGCCGCGCTGGCCAGAAACACCGCCGCCGCAGCCATATCCTCGGGACGGCCGATGCGCTTTGCCGGGATGCCCTTCTCGACCGCGTCTTCATGGTCGCGGGCGGCCTTGTTCATCGAGGAGGCGAAGGCACCGGGGGCAATGCCGGTCATGATGATATCTTCCTGCACCAGCTTGGAGGCCATCTTGCGGGTCAGATGGATCACGGCCGCCTTGGAGGCCTGATAGCTGTAGGTTTCCCAGGGGTTGACCTTCATGCCATCAATCGACGCGATATTGATGACCTTGGCCGGGCGTTCGAAGCTGGCCGCTGCCTTCAGTTGCGGATGCAGCGCCTGAGTCAGGAAGAACAGGCCCTTGACGTTGGTATCCATGACCTTGTCCCAGCCCGATTCCGGGAAGGAGAGATATTCCTCTCCCCAGGCGACGCCGGCGTTGTTGACCAGGATGTCGAGCTTGTCCTCGCGTGACGCAATTTCGGCGGCCAGCGCCTTGCAGCCCTCGTAGGTCGAGATATCGCCCTGGATATAGGTGCATTTATCGCCAAATTCGGCAGCGGCGGCTTCGCCCTGATCCGCCTTGCGGCCGGAGATATAGACTTTCGCGCCCTGCGCCAGAAAGCCTTCGGTGATCATCGCGCCAATGCCGCGCTGGCCGCCGGTGACAAGAGCGACGCGGCCCTCGAGCGAGAAAAGCTTGTTAAAATCCATCAGTCAGTTCCTTTAATAGCCGTGCATTTCGGCAACGAGATTGGTGTGATAGTTCACGTCGCCCATGAATTCCTGCAGCGCGCGGTCGCGCTTCATGTAGAGGCCGATATCATATTCGTCGGTCATACCGACGCCGCCGTGCATCTGCACGCCTTCCTTGACCGAGAGCGAGGTCGCCTTGCCAGCCTTGGCCTTGGCCACGGATACCATCAGTTCGGCCTTGGACGAGCCTTCGTCGAGCATCTGCTGCGCCTTGAGCACGGTGGCCCGGGCGATTTCCATCTCGCTGTAGAGATGGGCGATACGGTGCTGCAGCGCCTGGAAGGAACCGATCAGGGTGCCGAACTGGCTGCGGCCCTTCACATAGTCGACGGTGATGTCCATCGCGCCGGCGCCGACGCCGAGGGTTTCGGCAGCGGCACCGGAACGGCCGGCATTGAGCAGCCGCCGGAGGATCGCATCGCCTTCGTCGACCTCGCCGATCACCGCGTCAGCATCGACCAGCACGCCATCAAATTCGAGATGCGCCGCCATCGCGCTGTCGACCAGCCGGACGCTGTTGCTGGCGAGACCGGAGGCCTTGGCATCGACGGCGAACAGGGTCAGGCCCTTGTCGTCGCCGGCGCTGCCGCTGGTCCGCGCCGCCACGATCAGCATGTCGGCGGAGCCGCCCTGGACCACGAACTGCTTCTTGCCATCGAGCTTGAAGCCATTGCCTTCACGGGTCGCGGCCATGCTGATCTGCTCGGGGCGGTGCTTCGGGCCTTCGTCGACCGCCAGCGCCAGCACCGTGTCGCCGGAGAGGATGCCGGGAAAATATCTGTCGCGCAGCGCCTTGCCCCCGGCGTTGAGCGATTCCACGCCCGCGACCGCGGTGGTCAGAAAGGGGGACGGTGTCAGGTTGCGGCCGATCTGCTCCAGCACCACGCCGGCTTCGACATGACCCATGCCGAGACCGCCTTCGTCCTCGCCGATCAATATGCCCGTGAAGCCCATTTCCGCGAACTGCTTCCACAACGCGTGCGAAAAGCCGTCCTTGCACTGCTTGTCGCGAAATTCACGCAGATGCGAAACCGGGGCCTCGCCCTTCATGAATTCGGCGGCGCTGTCGTGCAGCATCTGCTGGTCTTCGTTCAGATATAATGGCATCTTTTTATCCTATTTCTTGCGTCATTCCGGACTTGATCCGGAATCCAGCGCTTGAACCTCATTGATCGTTTGCTGTCGCTCTGGACCCCGGATCAAGTCCGGGATGACGATCCTCCTCCGAGCCTGTCGGCTATTGTTTATTATGCACCGGGCAGATGCAATATCTGCTTCGACACGACGTTGAGCATCACCTCGCTGGTGCCGCCTTCAATACTGTTTGCTTTCGTCCGCAACCAGCTGCGCGCGGTCAGCCCGCCATTGCTGGCATCGCTTTCCCACTCCAGCACCTCGCTGCCGCCGGCCGCCATGATCAGCTCGTGGCGGCGCTTGTTGATTTCGGTGCCCGCATATTTCATCATATTGGGCTGTGCCGGATGGCAGAGACCCGCCTTGAACGTGTCCCCAAACCGCTCCGCCATCGCGCGGAAGGCGAGCACGTCGATATCCATCTCCGCCATTTGTGCGCGCAGCATCGGATCGTCGAGACGGCCCATCTGGTCGCGGCCATATTGATCGGCAAATTTTGCACCGAGCGAGGTCGACCCTTCGGAGCCACCGCCCGAAATCATGCTGCGTTCGTGGCCGAGCAGATATTTGGCGACGTCCCAGCCCTTGTTCACTTCATAGACCACCGAGGACACGCCGTCGGCATATTCCTTCGGCACCTTGACGTCGTCGAAAAAGGTTTCACAGAAAGCCGACTGGCCGGAGATCAATACGATCGGCTTGGTCGACACGCCCTCGCTGGCCATGTCGAACAGCATGAAGGTGATGCCCTTGTGCTTTTCATTCTTGTCGGTGCGGGTCAGGCAGAAGATCCAGTCGGCCTTGTCGGCATAGCTGGTCCAGATCTTCTGGCCGTTGACCAGGAAATGGTCGCCCTGATCGACGGCGCTGGTCTGCAGCGAAGCCAGATCGGAGCCGGAACCCGGTTCGGAATAGCCCTGGCACCAGCGGATTTCGCCGCGCGCGATCGGCGGCAGGAAATATTTCTTCTGCGCCTCAGTGCCGAAATGCAGCAGTGCGGGGCCAAGCATCCAGATGCCGAAGCTCGAAAGCGGCGAGCGGCATTTCAGCCGCGCCATTTCCTGTCCGAGGATTTTTGCTTCGGCGCGCGAAAGTCCACCGCCGCCATATTCCTTTGGCCAGTCCGGGACGGTCCAGCCCTTGGCGGCCATGATGTCGAGCCATTCCTTCTGGCCGGGCTTGAAGGTCGGGTTGCGCCCGCCCCAGACGGCATCGCTTTCGTCGACCATCGGCTGCCGCATCTCCGGGGGACAATTGGCTTCCAGCCACGCAGCGGTTTCCGCGCGAAATTTTTCCAGGTCAGACATTACGAAATTCCTTTTAATTGCTCGATTAAAGTTGGACTATCATAATTGCGATGAATGATTCAATGATTCCCTTGGCCGAATGCCGAAAATAATCGGGTCGTCCGGCGCGAGGATTTCTCCCCGCCCGGCCAGCCTTGCGAATTCCGTAACGGAAACCGGTCTGGCCAGCACAAGTGATTGACGATCAAAAACTTCAGCGCTTTAATGAAGAAAAAAAGGAAGCCAAGAGGATGCGATTTGTAGGCAAGACCGTGGTCATAACCGGGGGTGCGTCGGGCATTGGACACGGCAGCGTCGAGCTTTTCCTGCGCGAGGGCGCCACCGTCGTCATGGGTGACATAGACGAAGCGCAAGGCACCGCGATGATGTCGTCGCTCGGCGAAAACTTTCTGTTCCGGAAATGCGATGTCACTCAGGAGAGCGAAGTCAAGGCGCTGATGGACCATGCTGCGGAACAGACCGGAGGCATAGATGTCGTTTTCAACAATGCGGGGGCCGGCGGCCCGCGCGATGCGATAGACGAGATCAGCGGCGATGAATGGGACTTTGCGATGGCGCTGTTGCTGAAGTCCGTGGCCATGGGGATCCGCCATGCCGCGCCGCATCTCAAGCAGCGCGGCGGTGGGGCGATTGTTAATACAGCCTCCGTCTGTGCCTTTCAGGCAGGCTATGGCCCGATTGCCTATTCCACGGCCAAGGCCGGCGTGCTGCATCTGACCAAGATCGCTGCGGCCGAACTGGCCCGGTATAAAATCCGCGTGAACGCCATATGCCCCGGATTCATCCAGACCAATATTTTCGCTGCGACCGTCGGCGCCAATGAAGAGGAAGCCCGGGAGATAAATGCATTTCTCGGCCAGGCCGCCGCCAGCGTGCAGCCCGTTGCCCGTCCCGGCGTGCCCGACGATATTGCCGAAGCAGCGGCCTATCTGGCCTCGGATGCGGCAGGCTTTGTTACCGGCACCCATTTGCTGGTGGATGGTGGCTTGCTGGTGGGCACCCAGGGCAGCTGGAATCCGGAAATACCCGGCCTGCTGGATACGATCCTGCCGGAGCATCTGCGTTGACGGCGGCTTCGGACAAGCTGCCGCTCAAAACCAAGATACTTTATGGCTTTGGCGCCTCGGCCTACGGGATCAAGGACAACGGATTTTCGGTCTTCCTGCTCTATTACTACAATCAGGTCGTGGGCATGCGCGCCGATGTCGTCAGCCTGGCGATTGCGATTGCCCTGTTCGTCGACGCGTTCATCGATCCGCTGATCGGCCAGATGACCGACCGGACCCGGACCCCGATCGGCCGTCGCCATCCCTGGCTCTATGGGGCCGCCATTCCGATCGCCATCGCCTGGCTGTTGTTGTGGCATCCCCCGGAAGCAAGCCCGATGATGCAGTTTTTTTATCTGCTGACCATGGCAATGCTGGTCCGGATCACCTTGTCCGCCTACGAGGTTCCGTCGCTGGCGCTGCTTCCCGAACTCAGCCGGGATTATCATGATCGCACCAGCACCTTGCGCTATCGCACCCTGTTCGGGTGGGCGAGTGGCCTGGGCATCATGATACTGGCTTATGGTGTTCTGCTGGTGCCCAGCGAAAAATATCCGGTCGGGTTGCTCAACGTGGATGGCTATTCCACCTTCGCGATCATTGGTGCCGGCGTCATGGCCGTTGCCGTTCTGGTATCGGCGATCAGCACGCACAACCGGATGGTGCAACGGTACAAGGCGGAAAGCACCCCGCCGGAAACGGCCGAAGGCTTTGCACAAATGCTGTCGGCCTTCCGGTTCAAGCCCTTTCTCCTGTTGATGTTTGCCGGCGTTTTCGCCTTCACCAATCAGGGCCTGACCTTTGCGATGACCCCCTATCTGCTGACTCACGTCTGGGAATTCGGTTCCGCCGAGCTGACCCTCTATTCCGCCGTCCTGTTCATCGGGGTCCTGCTGGCCTTTCTGCTGGTCACGCCGATTTCGAGGCGGACCGGCAAGCCGAACGGTGCCGCCCTTCTGACCCTCTTTGCCGTGATCCTGGGCACCGCACCTTACTGGTTGCGCATGATCAATCTGTTCCCCGAGCCCGGATCGCCCTATCTCATTCCCAGCCTTTTTGTCCTGCTCGTCATCGGCATCGGTGCCAGCATCTCGGCGATGATCCTGACCATGTCGATGATGGCCGACGTTGCCGACGCCTATGCCTATGAAGTCGGCAAAAGAACGGAGGGTCTGTTCTCCTCCGGCATGTGGTTCATGCAGAAAACGGTCGGCGGTATGGGCATATTATTGTCCGGACTGATCATTTCCTCCATCCAGTTGCCCGCGCAGGCGGTTCCCGGTACGGTTGATCCCCTGATTGTCGACAATCTGGCGCTGATTTTCGTGTCGATGGTCACGGTGATTGGACTTGCGGGCACATGGGCCTACACTCTGTTTCCGCTGAGCGAACGGGACCATAGCGAGCGCGTAGCGAAACTGGCTGCGGCAATGCCGCGGGTCAAATGAAGATGACGCAAGGAAAACTCCACCGACCGGCGCTTTCGCTGTGGCAAAGCGGGGCCGCCTCTGATAAGTTAATCGCATAGTTAAATTATAAGAACTAAGAAAAGGACTTGGGAATGGATTTCGATCTCACCGAAAAGCAGGAATATTGGCGCAACCGGGTGCGCGAGCATATCGAGAATCATCTGCGCCCGCGCGTAGCCGATTTCCATGAAGAAGAATCGACCGGCGAACGCTGGAAGGTCCTGCAGGTGGTCGAGGAAGAGAAGAAGAAGGCAAAGGAAGCCGGAATCTGGAACCTGTTCATGCCGCCGTCCAACCCGAATCTGCCCCATGTCGACGATGCGTTCGAATTCGAAGGTCCTGGCCTGACCAATCTGGAATATGCATTGTGCGCCGAAGAAATGGGCCGGGTCGGCTTTTCCTCCGAAGTGTTCAACTGTTCCGCGCCCGATACCGGCAATATGGAGGTGTTCCACCGCTACGGTACGCTGGAGCAGAAGGAACAATATCTGCGGCCGCTGATGAACGGCGAAATCCGCTCTGCCTTCCTGATGACCGAGCCTGCTGTCGCATCCTCCGACGCGACCAATATCGAAACCGCGATTGTCCGCGATGGCGAAGAATATGTCATCAACGGCCGCAAATGGTGGTCGTCCGGCCTCGGCGATCCGCGCTGCAAGATCGCGATCGTGATGGGCAAGACCAGTTTCGAGGGCAGCCGCTATACGCAGCAGTCGCAGATCCTGATGCCCACGGATGCGCCTGGCGTGAACGTGATCCGTCACCTGCCCGTATTCGGCTATGACGATGCACCGCATGGCCATATGGAAGTCGAGATGAAGAACGTGCGCGTTCCGGCCGAGAATATCATTCTTGGCGAAGGGCGCGGTTTCGAAATCGCGCAGGGTCGCCTTGGACCCGGCCGGATCCACCATTGCATGCGCACGATTGGCGTGGCCGAGGAAGCGCTCGAGAAAATGGTCAAGCGGCTGCAGTCGCGGATCGCGTTCGGCAAGCGGATTTCCGAGCATAGCGTCTGGGACGAGCGTGTCGCCCGCGCCCGGATCGATATCGACATGAGCCGGCTGCTCTGCCTGAAGGCCGCGGACATGATGGACAAGGTCGGCAACAAATATGCCAAGGCCGAAATCGCCATGATCAAGGTCCAGGCGCCGAACATGGCGCTGAAGATCATCGACGATGCGATCCAGGCCCATGGCGGTGGCGGCGTTTCCAACGACTATGGCCTCGCCAGCGCCTATGCCCATCAGCGGACCCTGCGGCTTGCCGATGGTCCGGACGAAGTGCACAATCGCACGATCGCCAAGATGGAATATGGCAAATATGCCGAAACCGCCGACGGCAGCAAGATGAAGGAAGATTTTTCATCCGGTGATCTGGCCGTCACTCGCTAGGAGCAGATAATGAAGGCAGCAGTACTGGTCGAAACGGGCAAGCCGCTCGTCATCGAGGACGTCGTGATTTCCAAGCCGGGACCGCATGAAGTGCTGATCCGGACGGCGGCCTGCGGGCTCTGCCATTCGGATCTGCATTTTATCGACGGCAGCTATCCGCATCCCCTGCCAGCGATTCCGGGGCACGAGGCGGCGGGCATTGTCGAGGCGATTGGCAGCGAGGTTCGCACGGTCGCGGTCGGCGATGCCGTGGTCTCCTGCCTGTCGGCCTATTGCGGGCATTGCGAATTTTGCGTGTCCGGCCGGATGTCGCTGTGCCTTGGCGCAGACACGAGGCGCGGGCCGGATGAAGCCCCGCGCCTCACCCGGCCCGACGGTTCGGCTGTCGGCCAGATGCTCAATCTCTCGGCCTTTGCCGAGCAGATGCTGATCCACGAACATGCCTGCGTGCGGATCGATCCGGACATGCCGCTGGATCGCGCCGCCGTGATCGGCTGCGCGGTCACCACCGGCGCGGGCACGATCTTCAACGCCTGCAAGCTGACTCCGGGCGAAACCGTAGCCGTCGTCGGCTGCGGCGGTGTCGGTCTGGCGACGATCAATGCCGCCAAGATCGCCGGTGCCGGACGGATCATTGCAGCCGATCCGATCAAGGAGAAACGCGATCTTGCGATCAAGCTGGGCGCGACCGATGTTATCGATGCGTCTGCGGATGATGCGGCAGCACAGATCATCGAACTGACCAAGGGCGGCGTCGATCATGCGGTCGAAGCCGTGGGCCGCCCGGCATCGGGCGACCTGGCTGTCGGTTCGCTCAAGCGCGGCGGTACCGCGACCATCCTCGGGATGATGCCGCTCGACCACAAGGTCGGGCTGAGCGCGATGGACCTGCTCTCCGGCAAGAAATTGCAGGGCGTGCTGATGGGATCCAACCGGTTCCCGGTGGATATCCCGCGCCTCGTCGACTTTTATCTGCGCGGACTGCTCGATTTGGATAGTATTGTCGCCGAAACAATTCCGCTTGAACAGATCAACGACGGTTTTGAGAAAATGAAAAAAGGCGATGCGGCCCGGTCCGTGATTGTCTTCAGTTAAAGGAAGAGGGACTTCCATGAATCCACAGGAAGACATGACCGGCACGATGGCCGTGCCGGAGAAGGACAAGCTCGACGAAGCGGCGCTGCAGAAATGGATGGAAGCCAATGTCGAGGGCTTTGCCGGTCCGCTCACGCTGAGCAAGTTCAAGGGCGGCCAGTCCAATCCGACCTACAAGATCGACACGCCGACGACCGCCTATGTGCTGCGCAAGAAGCCGTTCGGCAAATTGCTGCCGTCGGCCCATGCGGTCGACCGCGAGTTCCGGGTGATTGCCGGCCTCTATCCGGCCGGTTTCCCGGTCGCCAAGCCTTATGGCCTGTGCGAAGACGACAGCGTGATCGGCACGATGTTCTATGTCATGGGCATGGCCGACGGCCGGACCTTCTGGGACGGCACGCTGCCGGACAGCAATCCCGCGGAACGCCGCGCGATCTATTTCGAGATGATCGACACGCTGGCGCTGCTGCACAGCTATGATCCGGACGAACTGGGACTGGAGAAGCACGGCAAGCCCGGCAATTATTGCGAGCGCCAGATTTCCCGCTGGACCCAGCAATATCGGCTGTCCGAACTGCAGGAAATTCCGGAAATGGACAGGCTGATCGAGTGGCTGACCAGGACCATCCCGGAGCAGAAAAGCTTCGGCATCGTGCATGGCGACTATCGGCTCGACAATATGATCTTCGCGCATGACGAACCGAAGGTCATCGCGGTACTCGACTGGGAACTGTCGACACTGGGCGATCCGATTGCCGATTTCGCCTATTGGCTGATGGCCTATGAAATGGAGCCCGAGGGCCGCAGCGGCCTCAAGGGCGTGGATCTGGCCGCGTTGGGCATCCCGTCGCGCGAGGAAGCCATTGCCCGCTATTGCGAAAAATCCGGCATGGCAGAGCTGCCGCCGATGGACTGGTATCTGGCCTATAATTTGTTCCGCATTGCTGCTATCCTGCAGGGCATTCAGAAGCGGGTGGCCGATGGCACAGCCAATAGCGCCGCGGCCGCCGAAATGTCGGACCGGGTGACACCTTTGGCGCAAGCCGGATGGGAAGCCGCACAACGCGCAGGAGCGTAACATGGACCTCAGGGACAAAGTCGCGATCATCACCGGTGCCGGCAGCGGCATCGGCCGCGCGGCGGCGCTGCTCTTTGCCGAACATGGCGCCAAGGTCATCGCCAGCGACATTACCGATGCGGTGGAGGACACGGCTAAAGGCTCCGAAGGCAATATCATCGCGATCAGGGCCGATGCCGGATCAGAAGGCGATGTCGAGATGCTGGTGGAGGCCGCGGAACAGCGCTTTGGCGACCTGCACGTGTTCTTCGCCAATGCCGGGATCGGCGGCGGCTTCGAAGGGATTTTCGACAGCAGCGTGGCCGAATGGCAGGAAGTGCTGCGGGTCAACCTGATGGGTCCGTTTCTGGCCTGCAAATATGCCGGCAAGGTGATTGCCGAAAGCAAGCATGGCGGATCGATCATTTGCACCGCCAGCGTCGCCGGCATAAGGTCCGGCGCCGGCGGCCCCGCCTATTCGGCGTCCAAGGCCGGGGTGATCAATCTGGTCAAGGTCGCATCACAACAATTCGCGACCTCCAATGTCCGCTGCAACGCGATTTGCCCGGGCATCACCGAAACCGGGATGACCCAGTTCATCTACGACAAGGCCCGCGAGAAGGGCAAGGAAGACCGGCTCGGCTATCTCAACCCGTTGCGCCGCGGGGCTGCACCGGTCGAAATGGCGGAAGTGGCGCTGTTTCTGGCATCCGACCGCTCATCCTATGTCAATGGCCAGGCGATCGCGGTCGACGGCGGCCTGAGCGCGTCGCACCCGGTCACCCGTCAGGAATTTGGCCGCACTGCAGTCTAATTCGCAAAGGCGAGATCGCCGTTGTCCAGCTGAACGAAATCGACGCGGCCGTCTCTGGTTCCGCAGAGAAATGTGCGCTGCTCACTGTTCGACAATTCGCCTTCGACTCGCCAGCCGGCGCCATCACGGATCACTGAATCGATCACGGCAACGCGCGCGTCAGCGCCCGCCTGCCGTTCCGCCGCATCGGAGCAAACTCTGATCGCGGCTTCCAAGTCGCCCGATCCGCGATCATAGCGACTATCCTCGCGCGGGTGGCTGTTCCGGTCATTATAGCGCTGGTCGTCCGTACGATAGTTGCGGTCGTCGTAGCGCCGGTCATTGCTGTTTTTCGAGGCGGCGCTGGCGATCGCCGCAATGCCGCCGATGATCAGGATACCAGCCAGGATGTCGCCCCCGTCGATACCATCGCGATGACGGCGATGGCCACGATAGCCACGGTAACCGCGATAGTCGCGCCAGCCGTTGACCTTTTCCCGTTCCGCAGACCAGCCCAGCGCAGCCGTATCCATCGGTGTGGCAATGCCCATGCCGCCATGCATGGGCGCCGCCATGGCTGGCGAAAATCCGGCAAGAACCAGCGCAGCGGATGCCGCCAGGGCAGAAAATCTGGTCATCTTGGTCATGTGAGATACCCCTATCAAGCGCAGCTCTCGTCTTCCCAAAGCTGCAATGGGACGAAATATATCGGTCCAGCCTGTCACCAGGCTGAACCATATTTGTTTTGGGGGCTTTGCTTATCGCGCTTAGCGACGGCTGTAATTGAGTCCGCTGTAACGAACGTCGCTCACCCGGTTGCCTTCGATATAACAGGTAAAATTACCCTTGTCCGAGCCGCCCCTGCGGTAGCGATCACGGCCCTGCTGCACGAGAATTCGTCCCTTGACGCGATAACCATAGCGGGTCCGGTCAATGTCGCGAATGTCGGTGACATTGGCGCGGCCATAAGCGGTGGCACCCCTTTCAGCCGCACGGACACAGCGATTCACCGCCTGGCGCTGACCAATCTGACGATAGCCGTTGCCAAAGCGGCTTTCCGAATAGCGTTCATTCCCGTAGCGGTCATTGCCGTAGCGGTCGCCGCGATAATCATTGTCCCGGTATCCCCGGTCCCTGTTGCCGGAGCTGGCAATGGCGGCAATCGCTCCAATGATCGCAACACCGGCGATAATCTCGCCGGCACTCGGACCACCGTTATCCCGGCCGTCCCGGGCCATTGCGGGGGTAGCAGAAACGGCCATTGCAGCAGCAGCGGTTCCGACAAGAGCTTTGTTTAACTTGTTCATGTCCACTTTCCTTTCACACTGCCCGAAACCATTCCCGAGCTTGCACAGTCCTTCTAGAGGATATTGCTTGAGTGAAGGCTGAACTGGCCCGACAGGCGCCGTTCATCTTTTGCGGTCTTTTTATGAACAGCCTCCGACCGGCCAGGAAGAATGCGGCTGCACCAGCCCTGTTCCTGCCGGCGGACCGGTCATTCCGTCAGATCGAATCCCGTCGCGTGGGCGAGAAAGGCGTAGATATCCGAATATTCCTCGATCACCTTGTCCGTCGGCTTGCCGCTGCCATGACCGGCCCGGGTTTCGATCCGGATCAGGTGCGGCGCGTCCCCCGTGTCCAGCGCCTGTAGCCGAGCGATATATTTGAAGCTGTGACCAGGCACGACCCGGTCATCGGTATCGGCGGTGGAGACGATCAGGGCCGGATAGTCGACGCCGCTTTTCAGATTATGATAGGGTGAATAGCCAAGCAGGGTCCTGAAATCCGGCTCCCTGTCGGGATAGCCATAATCATCGACCCAATAGCGTCCGGCGGTAAACCGGTCGAAGCGGAGCATGTCCATCACCCCGACCGCAGCATGGCCGGCAGCAAACAGATCGGGTCGCTGGTTCATGACGGCGCCGATCAGCAGTCCGCCATTCGACCGGCCCTCGATCGCGAGACCGTCTTCCGGCGTGATACCTTCGCTGATCAGATATTCGCCGGCGGCGATAAAATCGTCGAACACATTCTGCTTGTTCTGCAGACGACCGGCATCGTGCCATTCCTTGCCATATTCACCGCCGCCGCGCAGATTGGCCGAAGCGAAAACGCCGCCTGCCTTGATCCACGCCATCCAGGCCGGCTTGTATTGCGGCAATACCGAGATATTGAAACCGCCATAGCCGTAGAGCAGGGTCGGTGCACCCTGCGAGAGATCCTGGCCTTTTTTATGTACCAGAAACATCGGAATTTTCGTCCCGTCCTTGCTCTGGTAAAAACGCTGCGTCACCTCAACGGTCTCGGGATCAAATGGCAGTGAGGGAGCAGCCCAGACGGTAGGAGCGGATTCCGGTTCGTAGCGGAAAACCGTGGTTGGCCGATTGAAGCTCTGGAAAGTGAAAAAACCTTCATCGCTCTTTATCGAGCCACTGAGTCCGCCCACCTGACCGGGTCCGGGAAGATCGAGCGTACCGAGTGCCTTTCCGTCGAGATCAAATGTCGCAAGCTGGCTCTTGGCATCAACGAGATAGCTGATCACCAGCCGGTCGCCGACGATCATCGCACCATCGATGACCGCGTCGCTTTCCGGCACGAGTTCGACAAAAGTCGGCTCGGCCACGCCGAGATCGGTTTTCATCACCCTGAGGCGCGGCGCATCCATGTTGGTCGTAAAATATAATGTGTCGCCGACGCCGTCGATCAGCCGCCAGTCATTGTCGAAACCGCTGACCAGCTTGCGCGTTTCAAGCTTGGGCGCATCGACCTTGACCAGCGTGAGTTCATAGCGCTCGTCGGTCCCGGAGGAAGACGTAATGACCACCCATTCCTTGTCCGAGGTCAGTTCTGCCGTGTGATTGAGGTCCGGTTGGTCGGGCGTTGCAAAGACTTTCGTATCCTTCGCCTGATGGTTGCCGACAAGGTGCAGATAGACCGCCTGATCCTTGTTCAGCGACTGAAAGGCGGCGCCCTCGGCCGGTTCCGGAAAGCGGGAATAGAGAAAACCGACATTATTGGGCATCCACGCCAGATCGGTGAACTTGGCCCATTCGATCGTATCCGCCCTCACCTCTCCGGTGGCAACGTCGAGCACCTTGAGCGTTCTCCAGTCGGAGCCGCCATCCTGAATCGCATATACCAGCAGGCTGCCGTCACCGGACGGCTTCCACGACGCCAGCGCCGTGGCCCCGTCGTCCGACCATGTAGCGGGATCGATCAGTACCCGCTCTTCCCCGTCGACACCATCCCGAACGTAGAGCACGGCCTGATTCTGGCCACCGCTCTTGCGTTCGTAGAAATATTTCCCGCCCGCCTCGACCGGAATGCCGAGATCGTCAAAATCGAACAATTCCTTCATGGATTGCGCGAGGACGTCGCGTCCCTCGAGATTTTCGAGATAGGCATCGGTGACCGCATTCTGGGCTTTCACCCATTCGGCAACCTGCGGGTCTTCACGCACGTCATTTTCCAGCCAGCGATAGGGGTCGGAAACAGATTCGCCAAATTGCTCGTCGACGACGTCAACGATCTTCGTGTGCGGGTAGGTCAGGGGATTTTCCTTATTCTCGTGATTCGCCGCCAGCACCGGGGAAGTTGCGGCCAATCCCATGGCCAGCGTCAAAAGGGTCAGACTGCGCATATTCACTCCGGACAAAAGAAAAGAGACCGCGAGCTTATCGCTCACGGCCTCTCATATCAATTGAAACTGTCTCCTGGATGAAGAACCTAGGCGTCCTCGTATTCATCATCCTGGGCATTCTGGTCCGGACCGCTGTCCTGACCCTTGGCATCCACGTCCCGGTCAACCAGCTCGATGATCGCCATCGGAGCGGCATCCGAGCCACGGAAACCGGCGCGGATGATGCGGGTATAGCCGCCATTGCGTTCGGCATAGCGTTCGGCCAGAACTTCAAAGAGTTTCTTTTCCTGGGTCTCGTCCATCAGGCGCGAATGCGCAATCCGGCGGTTGGACAGGCCACCGCGCTTGCCAAGGGTGATCAGTTTTTCGACAACCGGGCGCAATTCCTTGGCCTTCGGAACAGTGGTCAAAATCTGTTCGTGCTTGATCAGTGCCGCGGCAAGGTTCTTCAGCAGAGCCTGACGGTGAGCACCGGACCGCTGCATACGGCGGCCCTTCATTCTATGACGCATGATATTTCCTTCGTTCGTTAAGGGGCCGTATGAGGTACCCCGCAGCAGGTTGACTTAAGGAGCAACCCATTACCCGTATTCGTTAGTCCTGAGCCTGTCGAGCCGGAGGCCACCGCAGGTGAACGGCGCCTCTCGTCCGACAGACGTGGTTCGACAAGCTCACCACGAACGGTAGATCGATTAGCCCAGCAGCTCCTGTTCGAGCTTCTTGGCCATTTCCTCGATATTTTCTGGCGGCCATCCGGGGATGTCCATGCCGAGACGCAGGCCCATGCTGGACAGCACTTCCTTGATTTCGTTCAGCGACTTGCGGCCGAAGTTCGGGGTGCGCAGCATTTCGGCTTCGGTCTTCTGCACGAGATCGCCAATATAGATGATATTGTCGTTCTTGAGGCAGTTGGCGGAGCGGACGCTGAGTTCCAGTTCGTCGACCTTCTTGAGCAGATAGCGGTTGAGCTGGTTGGCGTCGCTTTCTGCCTGGCTCTGCTGAGCGGCCATGCCGATCGGCGAAGACACCTGTTCCAGCGCTTCTTCGAAATGCACGAACAGCTGCAGTTGGTCCTGCAGGATGCGGGCCGCATAGGCGATCGCATCTTCCGGGGTGACCGTGCCGTCGGTTTCGATGGTGAGGTTCAGCTTGTCAAAATCCAGTTCCTGGCCAACGCGGGCATTGTCGACCTTGTAGGATACCTGACGGACCGGCGAGTAAAGCGAGTCAATCGGGATCAGGCCAATCGGTGCATCGGCCGGGCGGTTGGCAACAGCCGGTACATAGCCCTTGCCGACATTGACGGTCAGTTCCATGTTCAGTGAGGCGCCTTCGTCGAGATGGCAGATCACCAGGTCCGGGTTCATGATTTCGATATCGCCGGATACGGCAATGTCGCCCGCCTTGACTTCGGCAGGGCCGGTTGCGGAGAGTTGCAGACGCTTGGCATCTTCGCTTTCCATTTTCAGGGCGATCTGCTTGATGTTCAGGACAATGTCTGTCACATCTTCACGAACGCCGGGCAGCGACGAAAATTCGTGCAGGGCATTTTCGATCTTGATCGAGGTAACTGCCGCGCCCTGGAGCGAGGACAGGAGCACGCGGCGCAGCGCATTGCCCATGGTCAGGCCAAAACCACGCTCGAGAGGCTCAGCAATGAAAGTCGCTTTGCGTTTCGGATCACCGCCGGGCTTGATGTCAAGGACGTTGGGCTTCTTCAGTTCTTGCCAGTTCTTCATATTGACAGTCATGGACTTCCCCTAGTGGTTCAAAGAGCGGCTGTGGAC
>Ga0209346_1000649_pt1 | contig 26791 bp, 24 predicted proteins | sample AutmiccommunBRH9_FD_187381 | JGI IMG/M metagenome (GOLD analysis project Ga0209346, IMG submission 187381) | Deep subsurface microbial communities from Mt. Terri, Switzerland - Autotrophic microbial communities BRH/9 (SPAdes) (version 2) | ecosystem: Environmental > Aquatic > Deep subsurface >...
CAACACCCTCTGCAGAACCGACTAGAACTCCGCTAGGGTTGAAGACATAGAGGTCAAAATCAGGAGATCCTCCAAATGGAAAACTACTAGCCCAATTAGTTATTACTAGAGTTACAGCCAAAGGATTACTGGTGGAAGTAACATTTAAGGTCCAGTTATCATAATCGGCTGTTCCAGATAAATAACCATTGGCATAATAATGTGCTGGTACGGTTGGTCCGGTTCCGGAGAAATTACCTGCCGACTTAATTGCATCATAGGCCTGTAATCTTCCGTTACCATAATCAATGTCCTGACCTGTTGGTCCCCAATTTAGGCTAGTACTTGTAATAGTAGATTTAATAGAGCTAGGTGTAATAGTAGGTTTGGCATCGATCATTAATGCAATTACTCCAGCCGTAAATGGGGTAGCCATGCTTGTTCCGCTGTAAGCTACATATCCATTAGTAGAATTAGCCTTTGCCGCGGTAATGTTAACACCAGGAGCAGCAATATCCGGCTTGATTCTGCCATCCGCAGTTGGACCGCGACTAGAGAATTGCGCTAAATTAAAGCCCATTTCACCGACATCTGCCATAGCACCAACAGTTATGGCACTAGCGGCAGCACCTGGTGAGCCAACAGTATATTTTGCCGGTCCGGAATTGCCTGCTGCTACAGCTACAGTGATTCCATTTGCTACAGCATTATTAACTGCTACAGAGGTAGAATCACTTCCATCAGAGCTGCTGCTTGTCCCCAAGGACATGTTAATAACTTTGATATTGTATACATCCTTATTTTGAATTGCCCAATCAATTCCAGCATCTACAGTACTCATGCTTCCGCTTCCGCGTTTATCAAGTACTTTTATGCCGACTAAAGCTGCACCGTAGGCAACGCCTTTGTAATTCCCGTTACCATCTCCGGAGCCAGCTGTAATACTGGAAACATGCGTGCCATGTCCATTATCATCATACGGAGTAGTCACTCCTTTAACAAAATCCTTCCAACCGATTACTTTTCCCCCGTCTAAATCTACATGAGTGGCATCAATACCAGTGTCAATTACGGCAATAACGACATCATTATTGGTATAGGAGGTAAGGTTACCGTCCATGTCACCATTAACTCCAAAATCAGTTCGGGCTTTTGCTGCTCCAAACCAATTTGAAGCTGTGTCCATAAAAGCTTCTACAGGCATATCAAGTTCTATTTGTTTAACAAATGGCATCTTTTGCAGTGCAATAATTTGCCCTTTTGTTAAATCTGCCGCGAAACCATGATATGCTGCGCTGTATTCGAACTTCTTGGTGAAAAGTCCGATCTTCTGTTCAATCTCCGGTTTCTTACTTTGAAAATCTGTGTTTAACATGACAATTACCGGGATTTTTTCAGCACCAGTTGCCTTGTCCATTTTTTCTGCTAAATTATCAAAAATTTTGTCTTGATTTTCATCTACCTGTTTGGGAAGTTCTGTAAATTGATCAGCTTGCTTACTATTTTGAGCGAAAGCCATGGTGAAAGTACCAAAGACAAGAACTACGGAAAAAAGAACTAACATAATCTTTTTTGACATAATTTTTCACTCCTTAAATTTTTTAGATTAGCGCTAATCTTGACTCCATTATATACGGTCATATCAGAATATTCTATATTTTGCGAGTATAATAATAATTGGTCATTTTTTAGCGTTTTTTCTGGGAGATTATTAATAGATAATTGCTTGTACACAATTTTTAATGTGAAAATTGTGTACAGATGTAATCGAAACGATCTAAGCCTAAGGGGTTATTGATTTATTATGTCGTAAAATGTTGAACAATGTAGAAATATGTCGAAAATATTTGGGAACAATAGAAAATAATGGTTGAATAGAATTGAAGATTGATATAACATAGGAAAATAATAGATAGATTAATAGAATAGGATTCGTAAGGGAGAAAGCAATAAAAGGATTATATTATGAAATGTATATGTCTCAATCAAAATGGTATGAGAAAACAATCCAATTAAAGAGGTGTAAAATGAGTCATAAAAATGTTGTACTATCGGTAGAAAATTTATCAAAAACATATAAAGGAGTTGGTTATGAAGTCAAAGCTTTAAATAATGTATCCTTTGACTTGATTAAAGGCGAGTTGCTTGCCGTTATGGGAACAAGTGGTTCAGGGAAAAGTACATTACTCAACATTATTGGTGCATTAGATGAACCAAATGAAGGGGAAATTACCCTAAACGGTGAAATGAAAAAAAACATGTTTATCGAACCGTATGCTACAGAATACCGTCGTGAATATATTGGCTTTATCTTTCAATCTTATAATCTATTAAAAGATTTGACGGTAGAAGAAAATATCGCCTTACCTCTCATCTTAAAAGATAAAGAAAAAGATCAAATTGATGAACAAGTCCAGCAAATGCTGGAATTACTCGGTTTAACGGCTTGGAAAAGACATCGACCTGTGCAATTATCAGGAGGACAACAACAACGGGTTGCCATTGGCAGGGCACTTATTATGCAGCCGCCAATCGTATTAGCAGATGAACTAACAGGTAATTTAGACTTTAACACATCTACTGATATATTAAATGTATTAGTAGATATGAAAAAAAGATTTAATCAAAGCATCATCATAGTAACACATGACCCGTATGTTGCTGCATATGCCGATCGAGTACTCTTCTTTCATGACGGACAAATTATCGACTCATATAAATGCATTAAAGAACAAAAGGATATGGATAATATTATAAATAAATTCAGAAGATTAATGGGGAAATCACAATGATCAGATCAATTAAAGGATTAGCGCTGCGTTTTTTTCAAGCAAATAAATTTATTACTCTTTCATCTATTATTAGTGTAATGTTGTCCATATCATTAATCATTACCATGGCTGTTTTTGCAGTTAATGCCAAACAATCGCTTGTTAATGAAGTAAAACAGATGTACGGTGATATGGATTTATCGGTCGGTTATAATCCGGATCAAAATAAAATCATCGATAAGTCTCTATTTAATAAAATCACTACTCAAGAAAGTATTCAACAGTTTTCCGGCGTATTAGTTACCCGCTTTAAAGTTAATAAATTAAATGCTGATGTATATACAGTCGGTGTAGAAAGTGATTCATTAGCAAAAAGCAAATATCATTTTAATCAAGATATTGCAAAAGATGGAGTAATGCTTAATCATGCATTAGCTAAAGCCCTAAATGTTCAAGTAGGAGATCGATTGTTAATAGAAGACAGCCCGTATACCGTAAATGAAGTGTTAGCCGATTTAGATGCTACGGGACTTGCACCAGATATACTAATATTGTCTAGAACTACGGTGCAACAGCGTGATTATGAAAAGACTGGAATTAACAATGAAGCAACCTACATCTTAATTAAAGCAAAAGAAAACACAGATGTTATCACCTTAGCTAATCTTATTCGACAGATTGATCCCGACATCAGAATCGATGTGGCTGAGGAAAATGAATTCTTACAGAGTAATTTAGATTCGCTAAATATATTTATAATTGTTTTAGCAGCACTCATGTTAATTGTTACCTCATTATTAATTATTTCTATTTTTGAAGCGTTTTTATACAAGTATAGAAATCAATTTGCCATAATGCGCTCATTAGGTGCAACATCGGGGCAAATGTATAAAATTATACTGCTACAGACTAGTCTAATCAATCTTGTTGGTACGGTATTGGGGTTTTTATTAGCACTTGTTAGCTATAATATCTTACTAAGATGGTTTGAAAAGTTATTTTCCTTTGATATTAGTGTATTAGGTTTTAATTATACTATTTCAATAATCGTAATGCTTATCGGCATGCTAATAATCGAAGTGTTTATGCTGATTCCTTCATATAGAAGTACTAAAGTATTGCCGTTAAAAATTATACGTGAGAATGAACAAAACGACTTTTCTCATAAGATGATCGGCAAAAAGCTAGGGAAAGTTCTTTTGTTTAGCAGCGGTTTTTTCATCATCTATGGGAAAAGCTTTGGTGTGTCAAATGGCAATGAAGCATTACCTTACTTAATTGCAAGTGTATTATTTATTTTTGGAGTATTTAGGTTGTTTCCAGTTTATTTAGCACCGATCTTAACTCGCTTATTACCAGTTCTGAGATTCTTGTTTGGTAAGGTATCTTATGTTGCTGTCAAAAATCTCACACCACAAATAAGGAAGAATACGTTTGTCATATTAACCATTAGTACGATGATGATTATAGCTGTTTTTGGTTCAGCGCTGTTAACAACAGTTGAGAAAAACGAGGAACGATTCTTGAAGGTACAATATCCGACAAATATTGTGGTAACAAGTCGCGTAGGTGATAATTTGACGATTAGTCATTCTGAACTAAAGGTTCAGATAATAGATATGTCAGGTGTTAAAGGAGCAAGTACTCTAAGTATAAGTCAAGGTGCTTACTTAAAAAAAGGTAGCATTAATGAAGCTTTAGATTTTGCCTTGGCAGATTTAAAGGAGATGGAAAAACAAGGGTTACTGCAAGCACTTCCCGACAATGTTGATAATATTATCATTGTGACTAATGATTATGCAAACAAAAATCAACTTAAGGTTGGGGATGAAATTGAACTTGGTTTGTACTCAGTTGAGATGCAACAAATAATTCCGACTGGTAAAGTGATTGTGGTAAGTATTGTTGAAATGTTGCCAGGGTCGTATTTTGATGCATATTTAGACTGGCAAAATACTCCATATATAACTGATAGAAGCGTCATAAAAAGTGTGTTAGTAAGTTCAGATGAACCAGAGACCACACTACTTGAACTAGAAGAGTTGAAAACGCAATATCCGACACAATTACAAATCAATAGCTATGAACAATCGGTGGAACAGTCAAAGCAAATGTTTTACCAGAGATGGTCTATCTTTATCGTCGTGGTTATCGTGATGTTATTAAGTATCATATTAGGGGTATTTAATACGCTGATTGACAACATTCATTCCAAAAGGAAAGAATTCGCTATTTTACGGACAATATCAGTCAGTAAAAAAGGAATTATTCAAGTTATCTTGACACAGGTCATTCTTTATATCTTGATTGGTTTAATACTCGGTCTTTTTGCAGGAATTCTATTGACAAATATTCTAGGTTTAATGGATTTTGGACAAGTGAATTTTAACTATACTTTTATCTCGGTCATTGTGGCTGTTATGTTAGGAATGGCGTTAATCATATTTATTCCTTTCGCCAATAAATTAGGTAAAAGAAATATTTCCTTAGAGTTGACACAAGATAATAAGTAATACTAAGGTAAACAAAACATAAGCTATTCAGAACTCTCGCACTTAGGGAACAATTCTATAAAACTAGGTGTAATTTATTTGCTTAATTCCACCATCATCCAAGTTGTCATATATGAATGTTTGATGAATTATTAGCCGATATTATGTTTCTATTTTTTTTTGTCCATAAACCGCGTAAGGTAATATTCCCTAAAAAAACACAGTATACTAATGTAGATTATTCACTTGTTCAGAAATTTATCATAGGATAGTATAGTGATAATGCGAATCGTTATCAATAAAACTCATATAGAAAGGGTTGAGTTAATAAATGTGTGGAATTACAGGGTGGGTTGATTGGGAGGTCGATCTGCGAAATCAAAAGGACGTTTTTAGCAAAATGGGCAAAACCTTGCATAATCGTGGACCCGATGCCAATGGTACATGGCTGACGAAGAGTGCCGGCTTTGCGCATACCAGACTGATTGTTATTGACCCGGCAGGTGGGCAGCAGCCAATGATAAAACAGTATGGGGAAAGAAAATATGTTATTGTCTATAACGGTGAATTATATAATACCGCTGAGCTGCGCAAGGAATTAGAGAATCGCGGGCATATGTTTGTTAGTAATTGTGATACTGAGGTTGTGTTGGTTGCCTATATTGAGTGGGGCGAGAGTTGTGTGGAGCGCTTTAACGGCATTTATGCAATCGGGATTTGGGATGACGAAAAACAGCAGTTGTTTCTAGCGCGTGACCGCTTGGGGGTAAAACCGCTTTTTTATTCTCGTCAGAAGAATAGTTTAATCTTTGGCTCCGAGCTAAAAGCTTTACTGGCGCATCCTTATCTAAAACCGGAGCTTGATGAAAATGGTATCGCTGAAGTGTTCGGTTTAGGACCCTCAAGAACGCCCGGAAACGGAGTGTTTAAAAATATCTCTGAGGTTCGTCCTGGGTTTAGTATTATCTACAATCGTGAAGGCTTGAAGACCAGACAGTATTGGAAGCTGACTAGTTACCCACATGAAGAGAGTTTGCCGACGACGATAACGAAGGTAAAAGAATTAGTTATTGATGCTATAGAGCGGCAACTTATTTCTGATGTGCCGGTTTGTACTTTCCTGTCGGGAGGATTGGACTCTAGTATCATTTCTACAGTTGCGGCTAATCTCTATCGCCAGAACGGGGAAATACTGAATACTTATTCAATAGATTATGTCGGCAATCAGGAGAATTTCCGAGCCAGTGAATTCCAGCCTAATGCTGACGCTCCATCAATAAAGCTAATGTCGAAGTTTATTAACTCGCAGCATCATAATATCTTAGTTGATACTGAGCAGCTGGTAAGTGCTTTAGAGGACGCTGTGCTAGCCCGTGACCTGCCCGGAATGGCGGATGTTGATTCCTCATTACTGCTTTTTAGCAGGGAGATTAAAAAAGGGGCAACAGTTGGACTTTCGGGTGAGTGTGCAGATGAGATTTTTGGCGGCTACCCTTGGTTTTATCGGGAGCAAGATCTTAATTCTAAGACCTTTCCATGGTTGAGGTCGCTAAGCGAAAGGGAAAAATTGCTGTCTAAAGAGATTAGAGAAAAAGTAGGAATCACCAATTACGTAGAGGAACGTTATCGGCAGACTCTGACGGAGGTTCCGAGATTATCTGGCGAATCAATAGAACAGAATAGAATGCGGGAGCTATTTTACTTGAATATGACTTGGTTTATGGCCACTTTATTAGAGCGTAAGGATCGAATGACGATGGCAACCGGTCTGGAGGTTAGGGTGCCGTACGCTGATCATCGGATAGTGGAATATCTTTGGAATATTCCTTGGGAAATGAAAAACTTGAATAATCGCGAGAAGGGAATACTTCGTGAAGCGGTGAAGGGTATCTTGCCGGAAGAGATTGGCAAGCGACGCAAAAGTCCTTATCCCAAAACCCACAATCCGGCTTATACTAAGGCAGTAAGTACTAAATTGCTGAGCGTCTTAGAAGATAGTACCTCACCGATTCTCCAACTGCTAGATAAAGAGACTGCTGTCCAAATTGCCAAAACAGGGGGGGAGAGCTTTAAGGTTCCTTGGTTTGGTCAATTGATGACTGGTCCGCAGTTGCTAGCCTATTTACTGCAGGTTAATTTTTGGCTAAAAGAATATAAAATCACGATAAAATGATGATCAGAATTGGTGTTCAAAATGATCCGGAAGCTATGTCGGGGTTAGTGACTACTATCACAACCCCCTTTTTTGTTCCCAAGCGAAAAGAAAATAGTTGTCCTTTTTTTGAAATATATAAGTATAAAATACTTTTTAAATTTTTTATCAAAAAATATAAAAAAAGTAGTGCTTTTTTAGAAAATCAAGAGTAAAATAATAGAAAGGATATATTTGGAGGAAAAAAAATTACGGGGAGGTTTTGCAGGTGGATTTGATCATGTTAAGCAGGGTACAGTTTGCAATAACTATTATGTTTCATTATTTATTTGTCCCGTTAACCTTAGGATTGGTAATTATTGTTGCAATTATGGAAACTATTTATCTCAAAACGAATAAAGAAATTTATAAAAAAATGGCCAAGTTTTGGGGGAAACTGTTTATCATTAATTTTGTTCTCGGAGTTGTTACGGGAATTACAATGGAATTCCAGTTTGGTACTAATTGGTCGGAATATGCCAAGTATGTAGGTGATATCTTCGGTGCTCCGCTGGCGATTGAAGCTACAGTTGCTTTTTTCTTGGAATCAACCTTTCTTGGAGTCTGGATCTACGGTTGGGATAAAATATCGAAGAAGTTACATACCTTTGCGATCTGGATGGTGGCATTAGGAACTAATCTTTCTGCCGTCTGGATTATTATTGCTAATGGCTGGATGCAGAACCCTGTTGGTTATGTTTTGCGGAATGGTAGGGCGGAATTGGTGGATTTTACTGCGGTTATCACTAATAAATATGCTTGGCTGATGTTTACCCATGCGGTAACTGCCGGTTATGTTGTTGCGGCGTTTTTTGTCTTGGGGATCAGCGCCTATCATTTATTAAAAAGAAACCAAGTTGAATTTTTTAAAAAATCAATGTATATCGCCTTAGTTTTCGCCTTATTTTCTACTGTGGCAGTGGCGATTGCCGGTGATTTAAACGGGAGCAATGTCGCGAAGGTTCAACCAGCGAAGTTTGCCGCGATGGAGTCTGTGTGGGAAACAACGGCAGGCGCACCGATGTATCTTTTGCAAATACCGGATGAGGAGAATCAGAGGAATGCGGTTGAAGCCTTTGGAATCCCTAAGCTGGGCAGTTTTTTAGCCTTTAAAGATCCAGATGCTACTGTAACTGGCTTGTTGGATTTTCCTGTAGATGAACGGCCTCCTGTGGCAGTAACTTTTTATAGCTTTCGGATTATGGTTGGCTTAGGAGTCTATTTTCTTCTCATGGCAGTAATTGGATTATATCTCTATTTTAAAAATAAGCTGCTTGATGCTAAGCTGTTTCTGAGGATGTTGCTCTACTCTATTCCGTTACCTTACATAGCTAACCACTTAGGTTGGGCTGTAGCTGAAGTAGGGCGCCAGCCATGGATTGTTTATGGCTTGATGAAAACCGAGGAGGCTGTTTCGCCGATTCCTGTCGCTAATGTAATAGCTTCATTATCAGGGGTAGTTTTGTTTTATACTATCTTAATAATCGCAGATATTTACTTGTTAGTTAAATATGCTAAAAGGGGTCCCGATTATGATCAGCCCGTTAATAGAACTCCTGATCAGAATATCGGAATTCAGATGTAGTAGGAATAATGAAGGAGCACCCTTCGAGTACAACGATAATATTTCAACGAAGAAGACGTTCGACGCAGCAGAAATATATTAAGTAGGAGGTAACAAATATGGGGTATACTAATCTAGCCATATTGTGGTTTGTGATTTGGGGATTTTTGTGGGCAGTCTATTTTATGCTGGATGGCTTTGATTTAGGTGTAGGAATTCTTTATCCGTTTATTGCTAAAAGTGATTCAGAGCAAAAGCAGCTCCTAAGTACTGTTGGACCTTTTTGGGATGGCAATGAGGTCTGGTTAATCGCTGCCGGCGGGGTAACCTTTGCCGCTTTTCCAACAACTTATGCTTTGATGTTTAGTTATTTATACTTACCATTAATGCTGATTTTATTGGGTTTGATTTTTCGAGGTACAGGTATTGAATTTATTAATAAGGATGAGGGCGCGGCGTGGAGAAATGCTTGGAAATGGGCTTTTTTTGGCGGCAGCTTGCTAGTGTCATTGCTATTTGGCGTCGCTTTTGCCAATATTTTTCAAGGATTGCCAATGGATGCAGCCGGCTATCATGGGGGCTTGCTAAGTTTATTGAATCCCTACGGCTTGCTTGGGGGCGGACTTTTTGTCTTGTTATTTGCCTTAACAGGGGCGATCTGGATTGCGACTAAAGCAGCTACCACACTTGCCGAAAGAGCTAGGCTATTGGCTAAGAAGCTTTGGAGTATTACGACGGTTGTTGTGGTGGTATTTCTAATCTATTCTTATTTTGCTACTAATCTTTACGAAAACTATCTTAAAAATCCTTTATGGGCAATAATTCCTTTATTGGCAGTAACCGGACTACTTTTGACTTATAGATATCTGCAAAGAAATTCAGCGAAAAAAGCTTTTTTGGCAATATCCTCGGCGATATTTTTAATAATCTTCACAGGTATCAGGGGTTTATATCCGAATATGATCCCTTCAAATATTGATCCTGAGTATAGTTTAACTATTTTTAATTCCTCATCGAGTGAGTATACCTTAGGAATTATGTTTGTCGTAGTCTTAATTTTCGTCCCAATTGTCATAGCTTATCAGTTGTTTGTTTATAAATTGTTTTCCCATCGGGTTACTGATGAGCAGGAGCACTATTAGGAAATAAATTTAGGTAAAGCGCAAAAAAACGCAAAAAAAGGTGCCTGTTATTGCAACAGGGCACCTTTTCCTTTTAAGATGATCGAAGCTTCAATAATTTCCAGAATATCATCGTCAGAGACGGAATCAATTCCGTTTTTTAATACCACAGGCAAAGCTAATTCTTGGATAGTTAATAAATTCTGTAAATCGGGATCAACATGCTTAATTAATGTTGATAATTTAACAGTTTCCACTTGTCTTCACCCCGTTCTCTAGTTATGTCGTACAGAGATTACGATGAAACAGGTGTTGCTATGAGCCTGTTGCGGGTTATTGAATTAAATATATTATACACTATTAATTGATAAATTGTTATGGTTATTTCTACCTTATTCCGTGTGATTTTTATTTAGGAAATCTAAAGAATTTTTTGTGAAGGGTATTTCTCTATGCGGGAGAAAGTGATAAAATGACTTGGCAGCGTTTTTGGTGATCTTATGGATAAAGAGGATCATTTGTTGAAAATTAGCGCCTGGAGGAAGCTTATGAATATTGCTAAGTGGGATCTTAATTTAAAGGTTCGAATTATCGGAGAAACAGTTAATAGTTTTTTATTTTGGATGTATTTTCCTTTTATGATGCTCTATTTTGCTGATTTGTTTGGTGAAAAGCTTGCCGGATTGTTAATGGTAATACCGCCGATCATTGGAATTTTCGCTAATTTGTTTGGTGGCTACGCTACAGATCGCTATGGACGGAAAATTATTATGATTACTTCACTCGGCATTCAAAGTGGACTGCTTGTCTTGTTTGCACTCTCGGATAATCCGTGGTTTAATTTTATGCTTTTTAACGCTTTAACTGCAATGGGAAGCATTTATCGTCCGGCGAGCATGGCGATGGTAGCCGACCTAGTGCCTGTGGAAAAAAGAAGGGAAGTCTTTGCGGCTTTTTATACAGCGGTAAATTTAGGGGTCGTAGTCGGCCCGTTATTAGGGGCTTTTTTCTTTTTTAATTACCGAGAGCTCTTAATTCTTTCTTCTGCTCTTGTTACATTTACAATTTTTATGGTGATGACAAAGATTTTGCGGGAGACTCTACCTCCATCAGCAAAAAATACTGCGGTGAATTTCAGTATTGCCGAGCAATTTAGAAATTATTCGGTAATTTTCTCTGACAAATTGTTCTTTTTGTATATAGTTGCTGGTATTCTGATAACTCAGGTTTTTATGCAATTAGATCTTTTGCTGGGGGTCTACCTGAAAAAATATTTCCCTGAACAAGTACTGAACATTGGCAGTCTAGAGATATTTTTTACTGGAGAGAAGGTCTTTGCTTGGTTGTTCTCGGAAAACGGCTTATTAGTAGTCTTGTTTGGTGTGTTAATTACTAAGCTTTTTCAGTCGTGGTCAGACGAAAGGGCTTTAGTAGTATCTTCGTTACTGTTTGGGCTAAGCTTCTGGCTGATGGTCTTTACAACTAAGCTTACAACTATTTTTTTGTTAATGGCTTTATTTACTTTGGCGGAGTTAATTAGAACACCTGTAATTCAGAATTTTATTACCAAGATCGCCCCAGAGGACAAAAGAGGACAATATATTGCCGCTTCGACATTGCAATTCTCTGTTGCCAGAATAATTGCTCCATTAGCGGTATCCTTGTTGGCTTATTTTACTCCAGAGATTATTTTTACACTTGTTTTTCTCTCCAGTATCATGAGTGTTTTTGTTTACCGACGAATGTTTAAGCTGGCAAGAACCAAGATGAACGAATCAATACAGGTACCTATGGATATGTAAAATAAGGGAGCTTCGCGGAACTATTTTTAAAGTAATCTGCGTTGCCCCCTTTTTTTGTCAGTTAACTAGTTAGATGTGCAAAAATGCTATAATCGTTGGATAACAGAACCTTTAGGACCAATTGTTAGCCGGGAACCGAAAATCAGGATACACCTCTTGGTTTTCCTGATAAGCTGGAGTGTATTCTGTTTTCAGATAAGGATCATAAAGCCATTTAAACAAAGTTCCTAACTGCAATGCCGTTTTAATGTTATACTGCTGCATTACCTCTTGACGCTGTATAGGCATTGGTTTGACAGGGGGAATAGGGACTGGCGGATATGCTCTTTTTCGCAATTGTAAGCCTCCCTTCCTGATGATTTTCTGCTCAATCGCTATTCAAGGATCTCCGTAGGTGTAAAACTGGTATCCTGAAAAATCTCCCTAGATTGCTGGTTCTCCTGTTGATTAACAAGTTTGTTCTGATCAGCGCGGACTAAGTATAGAGCTTCCCTAAATCTTTGTGAGTGAACAACTTCTCTTTCACGCAGGAATTTTAGCGTATCAATTAATCCTTGATCGTCAGTCAGTTGAATTAGATTTTGGTAGGTTGACCTAGCTTTTTCTTCAGCCGCAATGTCCTCAACTAAATCTGTGATGGGGTCGCCTTTGGCTTGAATGTAGGAAGCTGTCCAAGGATTTCCATTGGCGTCAGTATAAAATAAGGCATGGTTATGTTCTGCAAATTGTGCACCGAGTCCAGCCAGCTTCATTTGCTCTGGCGTGGCATCTTTTACTAGGTTATAGACCATTGTTGCGATCATTTCCAGATGTCCCAGTTCTTCTGTTCCGATGTCAGTCAAGAGTGCTTGGGCTCTTTTGTCAGGCATGGTGTATCTTTGGTTTAAATAGCGGAGTGCTGCTGATAATTCTCCGTCAGGACCACCATATTGGGTAATTAAGAATTTCGCCATTCGGAGATCTGGTCTATCGATCCGGATTGGTCGTTCTAATTTTTTCTCATAAATCCACATCCATTTTCACCTCCTTAATAATTTGCGATTTCCCATGGCCAAGGTTCCTCAATCCAGCGGAGAGGATTTTCTCGGGCGAAATCATCGTAGGTTAATGGTCCATAATATTTCTCAACTTTCGGAATAAGAAGCGTTATTTGATTTTCTATTTGACTTATCTGATGCTGAATATGTTGATCATATGGATGGGTATCCAAAAATAATATCAATTCCAATGCGGCGAATTGTAGCTCTTGAAGCCGATACATCATCTTATTTGCTTTCTCCAAAACGATTCCTCCTTTTTAATCTTCTTTACCACTCTATTCAGATAGGCAGATATCAGTAACCAAGGTATCTGCCCAAGTTTTGGGTAAATACCCTTAATTGCTGGACAAAGGTTAGAAACAATAAAAAAAAGCAGAGCTTTTTTTGCTCTGCTTGAGGAATATTTAATAATTGCCTGAAACTATTCTTTTTCGACTACTACAGCTGTACCATAAGCTAAGATTTCTGAAGCATTTTGCATAATTTGCGAGGTCATGTAGCGAACGTTAATAATGGCGTTTGCTCCTAGCTGTTCTCCGTCACGAACCATTAATGCCGTGGCTTTTTGTCTGGCATCAGTCAACATGCTGGTATACTCTTTAATCTCACCGCCGACTAAAGTTCTAAAGCCTGCGATGATATCTTTGCCGATGTGCTTAGATTGCACGATATTCCCTTTGGCGATACCCAAAACCTTAGTTACCTTATAACCTGGCAAATCGTTAGTATTTACGATAATCATCGTTAATCTTATCCTCCTTAAATTCGTTATAGCGATCCTTAAGCGTAGATATAACTATTAACACACCTCCAATTAAACCAATCGTTATAGCGGCTTTGAAGACATTTTCATCCGGTGTTCCAGCAAAATATAAAAAGTATAAGGGATAAACAACCAACATCAAAACAGCAATAATTACCAATATTGCGCCAAGCCGAACCATACGCTCACCTCACAAATTATTAATTAGTTTGCAGGAGTATATTAAGTTAGGGCTATAGAACTCCTTTTAAATGAATACGCATTTGCTTGGAAATAGTTTCATCTATAAAAAAATATCTTGAAAATTAATCCTCGCCATAAGAGACATCATGAGTTGGGTGCATAAAAATACCGCTTTGAGGAGGCAGTCCCTCAGCCAATTCCTTATTTTCGGTACTATTACTACCAATGTCCTGATTTTTATCAACCCATTGATCACCTGACATAGTTGCCGGATCAGTTTCTTTACTCCAGTTATCTAAAGGAGTTGTCTTGTTATTAGTTGTTTTTTTAGGTTTGTTGCTGAACTTCACATTTATTACCTCCAGTATTTTTTTGTACCCAGCTAATGACTTACATAGAAGCTCATTTATTAAATCAAAGTATCTGTTACAATGATTGAAGCTTTGTTGATTTTGTGTTAAAATTAACATGATTTAATTTGTGACAAATTATTGTCTAATTTTTTTTCTTTTTAGTTTATCCGCAAAGGAGGACTTGATTCTAAATTAATAAATATACAAAAAATAAATATTGATAATCGGCGCTATTTATTTTAGACTTGTTTGTGAAACGATTATCAAACAGGCTTTGTGGGATAATAAAAAGAGAATTTAGCATTTATTTTCTGGGGAGAGGGTGAGAACATATGCATTATGTCGTACTTGTGAAACAGGTTCCTGATACAAGTGTTGTTAAGTTGGATCCGGTAACAAATACGCTTGATCGGAGCAGTGCTCCATCAATTATTAATCCTTATGATGCACATGCTGTGGAAGAGGCGGTTCGTTTAAAGAAACAATACGGAGGAAAGGTGACAATTGTCTCCATGGGACCTCCTATGGCCGTAGAGGTCATTAAGAAATCTATCCAATTAGGTGCTGATGATGGGTATCTGATTTCTGACCGAGCTTTTGCCGGCTCAGATACTTTAGCTACCAGCTATGCTTTAACAGCAGCTATTGAGAAGATCAGTGAAACAGAGCCTGTAGATATTATTTTTGCAGGCAAGCAGGCAATTGACGGTGATACTGCTCAGGTCGGTCCTGGGATTGCCAGAAGATTAGACATGCCGGTTTTGGCTCAAGTAAATCGCGTTGCAGATTTTTCAGCTGCTGACAGAAAGATCAGAGTTGAGCGAAAAATTGAGGATGGACACGAGGTCGTGGAGTCCAAGCTTCCTTGTTTAATTACTGTGGAAAAGGAAATCAATGAGCTTTCATATGCACCATTAACAAATATGATCGCGGCAGCAAGGTTTAAGACCACTATCTGGACAACGGAAGACCTGAAGGTTAATCGTGATCAATTAGGACTTAAAGGCTCACCGACAGTTGTCGGTAAGATATTCGCTCCTCCAAAACAGTCTGCCGGAGAAAAAATTGAAGGCACTACTGAACAAGTGGTAAATAATGTGATGGATAAATTGCAAAACATTCATGGCTTATTTACTGAAGGAGGGGTATAAAAATGGCGGTTAAAATCGATAACAAATGTATTTCCTGTGGTGCTTGTATAGATACCTGTCCACATGAGGCGCTGTTTATGGGTGATGCTCAAGCTGAAGTAATTGCTGACAAATGCGTAGAGTGTGGTGATTGTATTGAGGTTTGCCCAACTAATGCGATTACATTGCCTGTAAGCGCTAAACAAGCTGTTGAAGAGCCGACAGCGAAGGAAGAGGCTAAGGCACCTCAAAAACAGGATGAGCAAGCTCCAAAGACAGAAGTAGCGACTGAGGTCAAAAAGGAAGCAGCCGTGGCGGTTCCTGTATCTGCTGAGCAAGGAGTCTGGGTTTTTATTGAGCAGCGAAATGGCAAAGTAGCTCCGGTTTCCTTAGAGTTGTTAGGAGCAGGAAGACAGTTGGCAGATAAACTGGGAGTTGAGTTGGCCGGAGTTCTTTTAGGTAATAACGTTGGACATCTTGTCAATACCTTATATGAATATGGTGCGGATATTGTCTATCTGACAGAAGATCCTGTTTTTGACCAATACCGTTCCGAGGTTTATCATATCGGGGTAACCGACTTTGTTAAGAAATATAAACCGGAAATCCTCCTGTTTGGTGCTACAGCAATTGGCCGCGACTTGGCCAGCACTGTTGCTACTGAGCTTGGCACAGGGTTAACAGCCGACACCACACGTTTAGATATTGACTTAAAAAACAGATTCTTAGAGGCTTCCAGACCGGCAATGGGTGGAAACATTATGGCGACAATCCTTTGTAAAGTACAAAGACCGCAGATGGCTTCTGTCCGCCCGAAAGTAATGAAGGCTTTAGAGCCTGTAGTAAATCGTCAAGGCAAGCTGGTTAAAGGATCTATTCAAATAAATGAAGATACTTTGCAAACAAAGGTTATTGAGGTAGTACAGGATTTAGGGGATAAAATCCGTCTTGCTGACGCCGATATCATCGTTGCCGGCGGCAAGGGAATGCAGGATGAGAAGGGCTTCCAACTAATTAGAGAATTTGCTAAGCAATTAGGCGCTGCTGTTGGTGCTAGTCGTGATGCAGTTGAGGCTGGCTGGGCTGCCCATTCTGAACAGGTCGGGCAAACAGGAACAACGGTTGCACCAAAGCTCTATTTTGCCTTTGGTATTTCAGGTGCAGTTCAACATGCTGTTGGCATGGAAAACTCTGAAATAGTAGTGGCGGTTAATAAGAACCCTAATGCGCAAATTTTTGAAAAATGTACTTATGGAATTGTCGGCGATTCTTTCGAGATCATTCCTAAGTTTATGGAAGAATTCAAAAAATTAGCACAGAGGGGGGAGAAGTAGCATGCCAGAAAAGTTTGATGTAATTATTGTCGGGGCTGGGCCTGCTGGTTCTGCTGCTGCTAATACCTTAGCTAAAGCAGGATTAAAAGTAATAATGTTTGAGCGTGGAGAATATCCGGGTTCCAAGAATGTTATGGGTGGTATTTTATATCGTCAGCAGCTGCAGGAGATTGTACCGGATTTTCTAAATAGTGCTCCATTAGAGCGTCCAATTGTTGACCAAAGATTTTGGATGCTGAATGAAAAGTCTGCTGTTCAAGCCGGCTATAAGGGCTTGGAATGGGCAGAGGCACCATATAACAACTTTAGTGTTTTTCGTGCGAAATTCGATCAATGGTTTGCTGGTAAAGCTGTCGAGCAGGGTGCACTTTTAGTAACTGAGACAGTTGTAACAGAGGCGATTGTTGAGGATGGAAGAGTTATTGGTGTTCGGACTGACCGTCCAGACGGAGATGTCTATGCCGATATTGTTATTCTAGCCGATGGAGTAAACTCCTTGATTGCTAAAAAATTAGGCTTCCATAAAGAACTTAAGCCTACTGAGGTTGCTCTTGCAGTAATGCAGGTAATTAACCTTCCTGCTGAGAAGATTGAAGATCGTTTTAATTTAGAACCTAACCAAGGTGCGACTATTGAGATTTTTGGTGAAGCAACTAAGGGTGTCTTAGGTACCGGATTTATCTATACGAATAAAGAAAGCATTAGCCTTGGAGTGGGTACCTTATTGTCCGGTTTAATGCAGAAGAAAATGCGCCCACACGAGCTTTTGGAAACCCTTAAAGATCATCCTTTAGTACGAAAGCTAATCCAAGGCGGGGAGCCTAAGGAGTACTTAGCTCACTTAATTCCTGAGGGTGGCTATAACTCAATGCCAAAGCTTGTAGGTCATGGAGTAATGGTTGTCGGCGATGCGGCTCAATTAGTAAACGGCATCCACCGCGAAGGTTCAAATCTGGCTATGGCTTCAGGCAAGCTTGCTGCGGAGACAGCTATTCTGGCTAAAGAGGTAAATGATTTCTCTGAAAATATGCTGGACAGCTACCGTGTTAGATTGTTAAACAGCTTTGTAGGTCAGGATCTGAAGAAATATCGTGAAGCTACTCATACACTAGATCACCATCCGGAATATTTTAAAGAGTATATTCCAATGCTGAACAAGGCAGCAAGCGAAATGTTCACAATTGATGGTGTATCCAAATGGGATAAACAGAAAAAAATTCTCGGTATGGTTCAAGAGAGAGGTACAATTAAGACTCTCCGAGAAATGTACCGTCTATGGAAGGTGATGAAATAATGGCTGATACATTAAAGAAGGTCAATGTAGATGATTTAAACTATCTCACCCGTTTTGTGTCCGATAAGGAGTCCCATTTAGTTATTAAGGATCACGATGTTTGTAAAACAAAATGTCCTGACAAGGTTTGTACAGTCTTCTGCCCTGCCGGAGTATATAAGTGGGAAGGCGACAGGATGTTTGTGGGCTTTGAGGGTTGCCACGAATGCGGCAGCTGTAGAATTGGTTGTCCGCACGATAATATTGAATGGAAATACCCTAAAGGCGGTTTAGGGGTAGTATTTAGATTAGCTTAAGCTTCAAAAAATAACAGTACTTTTTTGTACTGTTATTTTTTTTGGGCGTTGGCAGACGCTGGGGACAGGTTAGCTGTCCGGAAAATTGGCTAAGTCAGAAGAAATTTGGCTAGGTCAGAAGAAATTTAGGCAAAGTGTTAATTTTCTTTGCAGATTTTGTTTGAATAAGATAAAATACCTGGTAGGGTATATAATTATAAATGGCATTGGTAATGCTATAGAGGTAAAACCTTATTCGAATTGGAAAGGAAGTTGATGTTATGGGTAAAATTGATGAAAAGGATCGAGCGACGATCCGGAATATGTTTGCGGAAAAAATGACGGGAACAGCGCACGTCCGTTTCTTTACGGCAAAAGAAGGCTGTGATTACTGTGATGACACTCAAGAAATATTAGAGGAACTTGCAGAGCTTACCGAAAAGCTTGATTTATTAGTGTATGACAGTAAAGCAAATTCTGATGAGGTTGAGCGTTATAATGTTGATAAGTATCCGGCAATTGTTTTTGTCAGAGAGGATGGCTCAGATACCGGTATGCGTTTTTATGGAATTCCATCAGGCTATGAGTTTTCCACGCTTATTGAGGATATTATAGATGTAGCTAATGATAATGTTTCGCTATCACAAGAAACTCTTGAGCAATTAGCCAAGATAACCGAGGACGTTAACATTAAAGTTTTCGTAACACCTACCTGACCGCATTGTCCAGGTGCGGTTCGCACTGCTCATAAGTTGGCTCTAGCCAACCCACATATTAAAAGTGAAGCTATCGAGGCTATGGAGTTTTCGGAGCTTGCTCAGAAGCACAATGTTTATGGAGTTCCTAAAATTGTCTTTAATGATGGCAAATCTGAACAAGAGGGAAATGTTCCCGAACAAGTATTTGTCCAAAGGCTGATGGAAGCTTTTTAGAGAGAGGTAGAAGTAGGATTGGAAGGAATTCGCGTAAAAGACGAATTCCTTTTTCTTTAAAGTGAAAAGGGACGAAGAAATCGGGATGTTTAAAGCGATGGGGACGGTACTTTTTGCTTTGGTTAACCTATTATCATAAAGCAGCTTACTTTCTTTCTAAAAGAGTTTTTAACCAATTCAGGGTTAAAATATTCAGGGTTGCTGATGGGTTTTGGGCTTTGGCTAGAGCTTTCTCGATATTGATTTCTCCATATCCATAATATGGGTCTTTTCCGGGATTGCCGAGATCAGTGGCCGTATTTTTGATAATTTGATTAATCTGTTGATTGGATAGGGTTGGGTCAATCGAACGGATTAGCCCAGCTAGACCGGCTACATGAGGACTAGCCATTGATGTTCCGGAAAGTGAAGCGTACTGATTACTTGGATAAGTACTGGCAATGTTCACGCCCGGAGCAACTACGTCGACATATTTTCCGTAGTTAGAGAATTCAACTATCGTTTGGTCATAATCAATTGCGGAAACAGCAATAACCTCCGGATAAGAGGCCGGATACCCTAATTGATCGGTACCATCATTACCGCTGGCAGCAACTAAGACAACGTCTTTTGAAAAAGCATATTTAATTGCATCATGAAGAAATTTTGACTCAGCATAATTTCCCAGACTTAGGTTAATTACTTTGGCTCCGTGATCGGTTGCCCAAAAAACACCTTGAGCGACGTCAAATAAGGTTCCGGCTCCAGATTGGTCCAGCACTTTAATCGGCATTATTTTGTTATGCCAAGTTATTCCGGCAATTCCCTCAAAATTATTAGTGTTGGCGGCGATTATTCCTGCTACATGAGTACCGTGACCGTCATCATCCAAGGGTGGGGAATCTGGTTCAAGAATATTAATTCCGTCTACAAGCTTCCCGATAAATTCCGGGTGCTCGAGATCTAGACCAGTATCCACAATGGCAATAATCATGCTTTCTTTTCCTTGCGTCCGCTCCCAACCTTGTTCGGCGGAAATAATCGGCAGGTTCCATTGATAATCCAAATATAGACTATCATTAGGGGTAAAAGGTGTGGGAAGTGAGTATTTAATGTCGTTTGATAAGTAAATAAAGTGTGGCTCTATATACTCAATGTGCGAATCCTTGGAATTCATCTCCTGCTCTTCTAAAACTTTGATTAGTTCTTTGGTCTGTTTGTCTTTACAGGAGATAACAATTGTATGATCTAGGCGTTTTTCTAGCTTCATATTATATTTGGCTAATAATTCTTGAATTTCTTTTTCAGGAGTATCTTTTTGGAATTTAATTACCAATTCGTTTTTAATATAATGGCTGATTCCTTTATCTTCAGCTCTAGGTTTTAAATCAGGCAAGCTGCTATCTAAATCTCGGCTGAGCTTTTTTTTAGGCTGATATTTTGTTGGTATGGTTTTCCAACGGTTATTTTGCAAATGGGTAACTGTATACATTCTTAGCTGCTGTTTTTCTTCAATGTCTGAAAATGTCTTTGATTTAAGGGTGACTTGATAGTTAGTTTGTTGATTATTTTTTTTTACAGGCAGAAAGAGCTTAAGATAAGCTCCTTGACCACCTGGAGGCTCTTTATCCGAAGGAATAAAAAATGACCTATTTTTTCCGAACTGATTCCTAATTGCTGTATTAATTGGTACTCGATGAATAGCAATTATTTCTTCCGATGGGGAGCTCAGCTCGGCAATAATTGTTTGCGGATCCTGATTCTCGATTAACGCTTTTCGGATCTTGTTAAGTAATTGTTTTTGGCTCAACTCAGCAGAAATTAAAGCATCCTGATAAATAAAATTATTCTCTTCCTGCTTTTCAGTGGGATTATCAACTGAAAATTTTTTTGGTGATTTGTTACTTAAGTTATAAGTATCCTCAGATATTGTCAACAGAATTAAGGCTAATAATAGAAGGCTGGTACTAAAGGCTTTGAGCATCTTCAAGCTAACCATCTCCTCAGGATAAATAAAAAACAATACGGTTAGTTTTCGAAGATCTTGTCTGATTTATTCATAAGCCGATTACTGTCGGGCGGATCTTAACTTTAGCTATGAACACTCAGTTTGCTCAAGGTGGTGCGGATATAGGCAATAAGTTCTTGAACTGCTTGGGCTAAGTCATCACTAGCTATTTTATGAAACGATCCGGAATATTGCTCTGTAGAATGCTGATAGCGCGGATCATAGTAGTATATCAGTAATATCTCGACCACTTTAGAATAATTACTCTCTTCAAGTGCGGTGAAAAGTGTACCTCTTGTTTCGGTAGGCAGCCTTCCGGCAAGGCGCCTTACAGCATCGTCAATTTCTGCTTTGTTTGCCTGCGGTTGGTATTCCTCGACAATGCGTTCAATCCGCTTGTTTAGAGAAGCAGTAATCATCACATGGATACCGTTCTCTTTGGCCTTGAGAATGTTTTCGCTGACGAATACCTTGCCAATTCTTTTGCTCTCTGCCTCGATAATTAAGGCTTGATAATTATTAATTCCTTTTAGCTCCTCATAGACCAATGCATCGAATTGCTTTTGATTTACCGGGTTGATGTCGCCAATTCCACCAAAAATAGAGCCGCGATGTCCAGCTATTTTTTCTAAATCGATTACCTTTATTTCAGATGCTTCAATTTTTTGCAGCAAGCTTGTTTTGCCCACACCAGTCATCCCATGAAGGACAAAAGTAGGAATTTTGATCTGAGTATTAGCGATTTGGTCGAGAATATATTCCCGATAAGCCCGGTAACCACCTTCTAAACGATAAACCTCCTGATTGATTAAACTAAAAAGCGTTGCCATAGTTTTACTGCGCATTCCTCCTCGCCAGCAAAAGAAAATGGGCAGCTGACCATTGTTTAAGGAATTGTTGATTTGTTTTATTATGCTGGGTATTTTTGGTGAAACGATTTCGATACCGAGATTTTCGGCTTCTTTTGTTCCGTGATGCTTATAAATAGTACCAACCTTTGCCCGTTCCTCATCATTAAAAATCGGCACATTTATTGCCCCGGGAATTGTTGCCTCAAGATATTCGCTTTCTGAGCGCACGTCAATTAATAAGTAATTTTCTTTCGGTAATTCGGCATATTGAAGATCTTTTATCATAAATTTCCTTCCCTTAGTAAAGCTTTGTTTTTTTCACTAATTGCCTTGCCAAGTCACTGCCTAGGCAATGCGAATAATAATGGGTAATACCACCTAGGATATTTTTATGGCAATTGTCAACCCTAACATTAAAGGAGGTGAGTAAATGCCAGCTGTCAAATGTAGTGTAGCTAATTGTTATTATCACGTAGATAATAACGAATGTAAAGCTAACTCCATCTTGGTTGATATTGAACAACATGCTAACGATAATTATGATATGGAAATCGGCACAATAAATCAAGAAAATCATTCGGATTTTGCTCAAAATAAACAGGATACCATTTGTCACACCTTCAAAGAAAAAAATATTTTTTAAGGAGGCCCCCTTTGGGCATAACGATCATATTTCTACAAAGAAGCAGATCGACGTGGGAGAAATTTTTAATAAGGATGGTTGATAATAGTGAGAAATAAAGAGGATAATTTCCCCGGTCCAAGAAAGCTGGCCTTTCCTAAGGCAAAAACTACGGCGATGCGTCCTGATGGAAAGATAAATATCGATCCCCAAGATAAGCTTAGGGAAAACCGTTAAGCTTAGTTCGAAGCTTTAAAAAAAGCTACTGATGGAACTGTTGTTAAATCTTTAGATTGGAGGAATATCCATGGCGAAGAAAAAGAATATTACAGTTCTAGATAAATTCCGACCTTTGAAAGAGGAAGAGCTCTCCACTGAGCTAACACCCGAAGCAAAGCTAAAAGATGATAACTACCTTGCCGGTGCCAAAAAATATAATGAAGAGTTTGCTTCCGAGGCATCACCATTGCCGAGGAAGATAATTCCTTTTAGGACGAGGGAAGGTAATGTAGAAACAGTAAATGAAAAGGGATCGGTCTTAGCATTAACGGGTCTGGTCTTTTCTGTTTTATCCTTATTTTTTATCGGATATATTCTGGCTCCGATCGGGATGGCTTTCGGATATATCGGGTATCGTAGAGGAAGTCACGCTCTAAGCATCTGGGCTATGGGATTAGGGGTAGTTGGCTTAATCGGGGCATTTATAGCGACGACAATCAGGTAACTAGTGAGCTTGTTTTGAAAAGCTGAAAACCACACTGTCAAAAAGTGTGGTTTTTTCGTGAAAACGTCTGCATTGTCAGAAAAGCTAAATTTAATTATAATAATAGTACAACGTGATTTTTTAAGGGGGAAAAACATGAAGCTTAACTTTTTTAATTGGAAATTAAGTCTTCGTAGGAAATTTCTAGTGATGTTTCTGATTTTATCAATAATTCCAGTTGCAATAGTAGGTTCAATTAGCTACTATATTGCCAGACAATCAGTAATTGAGCTTGGAGAAGTACAGCTTAAGAAATCTGTAGATACAGCCTACCAGATGGCTGAAGAGCTGAATAAGAGAGTAGAAAAAGGTGAAATCGCCTTATATTTCGCCCAAGAATCCCTTAAGGAACAGCTTGTAGGACCAAAAACAACCGAGAGAAGTCGTGAGTTAAAAAATAAGAGCTTAAGTTTTGCTGATGATGATTATTTATTTGCTTATAATTCTGATGGTACCGCAGTAATGCATCCTTTTTTAGAAGGAACAAATCAACATAATGATCAAGTTGTCGAAGCGATAATATCGCAAAAAGAGGGTTCTTATACTTTTGACACAAGCAACTCCGCTGATGAACCATTAAGAACGAAGATTACATATATGCGATATTTTGAACCTTGGGATTGGATAATCGTTAATGGAGCTTGGGAGGATAATTTTTATAGCAAAACTAATTATATTAAGAATTTGACTATCGGACTAATAATCGCAACATTGATTTTTATTATTGGGATATCTTATTTTGTCGCAAAACTGTTTGTTAATCCAATAAATCAATTAAGTTCCGTAATGACCCTTATGGGGATTGGGGATTTTACTGAGCGGGCTAATGTTAAATCTAACGATGAGCTGCAAAAATTGGCAGATAATATGAACATGGCGATGGACTCGGTTACCCAACTGATTGAAGAGGTAATGTTTACCTCTACACAATTGGCTAGATCCTCGGAGTTACTAAGTTTGAACGCCGTTGGGACGAATAAGTCCGTAAAAGAGGTGGCGGAGTCTGTTGAGGAGATTAATCAGGATTTACTCGCCCAAGAATCAAACGTTGAGAGTATTTCCGGTTTAATCGAAGAGTTGGCAGCAAGCTATCAACAAATATCGGCTAATACCTCTCACGTATCCGGACAGGCTGATTTAGCACTTCAAGCTGGAGAGAAGGGAATTCAGCTAGTTCAGGATATGACTAACCAAATGAATCTGATCAATAAATCTGTAAAGGATTCTGGTGAACGAATATCGCAATTACAGGCTCATTCCGAGGAAATTGGCAATATTATTGCGATTATTACCGAGATATCCTCACAGACCAACTTGCTAGCCCTAAATGCAGCTATTGAAGCAGCTCGTGCCGGGGAGCATGGACGGGGTTTTGCTGTGGTGGCTGAGGAAGTACGTAAGCTGGCTGAACAAACAGCGGTTTCTGCTCAACAGGTTAAGAATAGAGTAGAAAGTATTCAAAATGAAACTAAACTGACTGTTTTACAATTTGCTGAAGCCGATCAATCTGTCAAGAACGGTATTCAGTTCACTAAGCAAACCCGAGATTCGTTTAAGGTTATTTTAGATTCGGTACAGGATGTTGCGAAGGGACTTAATGAAGTGGCGATGGCAATCGAACAAATGGCAAGTGGTACCTCTGATGCTGTCGAGGATGTCAGTCAAATTGCTAACGTTGCAAGTGGAATCTCTTCACGAAGCGAACAACTCAAAAGCATCTCTGCTAATCAAGTAACTGCTTCAACAGATATTGCAAATTCTGCAAAGCAGTTAGCTGATATTGTCGACAAGCTTGAGCAATTACTATCGAAATTTCATACAGGATAAAGCAAAACCAAAGATAAAGCCGCAAGCCGATAATTTGTAAAGCAAAAAGGCGAGAAGACCTCGCCTTTTGTTAATTTTTACGGAGCACTCGATAGTCGTGACCTTGTCGGAGCGCAGTGACTCGCTCATTATCTAGCAGTTCCATTAAGGGAACCAGATACTTCCTGGAGACTCCCAGCAAGTCTTTAGCCTGTTGTAATGTTATCTGACCCTCTCGCGATAGGTACTCTGTTACCAGCAGCTTTAATTCCTCAAAACTTTGGGAATGTAAGACTGTTTTGTCTGTAAGCTTGAGGATCCGTCGATTATTCTGCAAATAGTTATAAAGCTCCAGCCGATCACTTTCTGTGATTCCTAATTCTTCCGCTAAGTCTTCCCATTGCTCTGGGGCGAGCTGCTGTTTGATCAGTTTTTGTTCCAGTTTTTCTACTTGTTCTAATAGCCTTGCCGGTATTTCAGGCTCAAAACCAGCAATAGAGATATTTTCGTCAGTAGCTTTAATCTTTTTGTCTGCGGCAAAAGCCTCTAACACTGTTTGAATAGATTTGGTTTTTAAGCCTGTTAGGAAAAGCTTAACAAATTCGGACTTAGGCATTCCTGTTCTCATTGGATAATTATGGTGATAATCTTTTAAATATCTGTTTATTTTCTCAATTAATTGTCTAAAACGTACATTAGAAGCAAAAATCGCCGAATTTGGATCGGAAAATTCCACAATAGCCTCCTGCTCTAGAAGCTTTTTCAGCTCAATTGTTAGCTCTTTTTCCGGGATAGTAAAGGTATTAGACAAGTCCTTGAGGGTAATAAAAGCTATCTCATTATCTAACAGATATTGAGTGAGGATATCTGTTAAGCTATCGTTAGCTTTTTGAATTAATGACTCGATTGTTTCTTGACGATATTTATGCCTTTTGGCATTCGGGTCAATTATTTTCCCTCCTCCGATGGTCAGAGAAGGAGATGGTCTTCTGATAATAAATCTTTCTTTTCGAGAGGAAATAATCGGCTCAGCAAGTTTAAGCTGTCCATAGATTAGCTCATCACCTTTAGCCTCTTTACGATCGTAGAAGATAATCTTCCCTAATACCTCAGCAGTTCCAATCAGTAATTTAACTTCAGTATTCTGTTTAATTGCAAAATCAAGATCTTTAACTGTTTTTAGCTCGATATCAACCCGCTGGCTAGGCTCCCATTGTCCCTTAGCTACCAAAGAATCTCCTCGGTTAAGCTGATCAAGATCCACACCAACAATATTAATCGCTACCCTTTGACCAGCGAAGGCTTGATTTACAGTTTGCGAATGCACCTGAAGGCTTCTAACCCGAACTGGATGTTTGGCTGGCATAATCACTAGTTCTTGACCGAGTTCGATGCTTCCAGAGTAAACGGTTCCGGTAATAATTGTGCCGATTCCTTTTAAAGTAAAAACACGATCTATCGGCATGCGAAAAAAGCCTGTGTGTGAACGCTCAGGAACTCCTAGCAATTTATGTTGAATTAATTCTTTAAGTTCAGCA
>Ga0209346_1000654_pt1 | contig 26608 bp, 23 predicted proteins | sample AutmiccommunBRH9_FD_187381 | JGI IMG/M metagenome (GOLD analysis project Ga0209346, IMG submission 187381) | Deep subsurface microbial communities from Mt. Terri, Switzerland - Autotrophic microbial communities BRH/9 (SPAdes) (version 2) | ecosystem: Environmental > Aquatic > Deep subsurface >...
CGGTACGCAGCGAGACCATCGACGGTCATCCGGCGCTGGTTGCCGATGTCGATGCCGCAATGCAGCCCTTCTTCAAGGGCCGGGCGGGCAAGAAGCTGGCGGCCGGCAATGAAGGCGCGGGTACGGTAGTTGCTGCAGGGTCCTCGGATGCGGCGCAGGCGCTGATGGGCAAGGTGGTGACGATTGTCGGCGGCGAAATGTACCGCACCCACCGGGTGATGCCGGCGATGATGTGCGTGCCGCTGCCCGAAGGCGCGCCGGCCAAGGAAGGTGCGTCGCTGTTCGTCAATCCGATGACGGTGCAGGGTTTTCTCAACACCATGCGGGCCGAGGGCCATGAAGCTCTGGTCCATACCGCGGCGGCCTCCAATCTCGGCCAGATGCTGGCCAAGCTGTGCCTCAAGGAAGGTGTCGACCTGGTGGCGATCGTGCGGAGCGATGCACAGAAGAAGATCCTGACCGATATCGGCCTGACCCATGTCATCGACAGCAGCAAGGACGACTTCATGGACAAGCTGATCGCTGCTTTGGCCGAAACCGGCGCGACGCTGGGCTTTGATGCGATCGGCGGCGGAAAGATGGCGAGCTATATCCTGACCGCGATGGAAAAGGCAGCGGCGGTGCGCGGTGCGGAATTCAGCGTCTATGGCTCGACCGTCAACAAGCAGGTCTATATCTATGGCCGCCTCGATACCGGCGAAACCATCCTCGGCGGCGGTCTTGGCCTCTACTGGGGCGTCGGCGGCTGGCTGCTCACCCCGCATCTGGAAAAGGTCGGCGGCGAACGGATGATGGAAATGCGCATGTATACCGTCGAAGAGCGCAACGGCATTTTCCATAGCGACTATTCGAGCGAAATCAGCCTGATGGACATGATCGACCCGGAGATTGCCAAGGGTTACGAGAAGAAGGCTACGGGGGAGAAGGTGCTGGTTAATCCTAGTTTGTGAGGGTCCATTGTGAGTTGGATATGGTTTTCCAGAGAATGGAAAGCGATAGCTACTATTCTGCTCATATTCGTAGTGGTCATAGCATTCGGATTGGTGGTCCAGCGTCAAAATTCTGGCAAGTTCGAGCCAGTTTCTGCGATCATAACCGGGTTGGGAAATGATAGTAGCTATTCGGGGATATACTCCTCGTCCAAAATCGCCGTCGTCGCAACTACCGAGAATGGCTTGATTGGGCGCACCAGCGTGGAACCAGCTCGTGTGCGCGGTTGTGAAATCGGAGATGCCATCCTCGCTGAACAAAAAGATCGATATGTAAGAATCACTCCGCGGCCATGTTCGAAATGATACTTCAATTTGTTCAATCGTCACCCCTGACCTGATCCGGGGTCCAGAGTGACAGTGCGCAAAATATGGCGGTAACCGCTCTGGATCCTGAAACAAGTTACCTGCGATGGTCTGCGGCTCAGGATGACGAGGAATGGCCCTCCTCAATTCATTTCCTTCTCCCGTGAGGGAGAGGGTTGCGCCGGCTTGATGAGCGAAGCGAATTTGGCCGGAGCTGGGTGAGGGTGTACTTCGCTTCGGGCTTCGGTGCACCCTCATCCAACTGCGCCTAGCCAGCGGAGCTGGCAAGGCTCTGTATCCTTCTCCCTCAAGGGAGAAGGGCATTAGTCATAGCTCACCACCTCGAACTCGATGCCGTTCCAGTCGAAGAAATAGAAGCGCCGACCCGGATCATAATCATCATGGCCAAAAGGTTTCAGGCCTGCCGCCACGACCCTGGCTTCCACGCTATCGAGATCATCGACAGTCACGCCGACATGGTTCATCGGGCAGCCCTTGTTGAACGTGGGGTCGGCCGCCCGCACTTCCGGATTGGTATAAAGCGCGATATACTGGTCATCCGTCCCGACATGGATGGTGTGGCCATCCGACATTGATGGCCCCTCCCACCGGATATGCCAGCCAAACAGTTCGCGCAGCAGGTCGGCGCTCCTTTGCGGGTCGCTGACGGTTATGTTCGCGTGTTCCAGTTTGCCGTTGGTCATGTTCATTTCCTTTCTCCGTTGTTGAATGATTGATCCGCCAGGGCGGGAAACGGCGGTGGTCGCCGCCATGAAACAGGCACAGCGCATTGCCCGCCGGATCGCGCAGCCGCGCTTCGCGCCAGCCCCAGTCATGGTCTGTGGGCGAGCTATCAAAGGCAATTCCCGCAGCTTGCAGATCCGCGACCTTTGCGTCGAGATCGTCGCATTCGAAATAGATCAGGGTCGAAGCTGCTGCGATCTTCTCCACCGCATGGATCGAGAAGGTCTCGCCGGTTTCTGTCTCGAACCGCGCATAGCGGGGTGCCGAGTCGACGATCTGGACGAGGCCAAGCCTTTGATAGAAGGCGACGGACCGGTCATAATCCAGGCATCCCAGGGTTACCTGATTGAGTCTCATCTGCTGGCTCCTCGCTCTGCTGGCGCTTCGTTTGATGGAAGAATTGGAAGCATGTTTGTCGCTTTGTGCTGCGGCTTTCCGGCCTGCCAATTTTCCTTGCTTGCGATTCGTACAACCTCAAGCTAAGTTGAGATCAAGATATTAATTCAGTCGTCATTGCGAGGAGCGCAGCGACGCGGCAATCCAGTGCGTCCAGCCGCTATGGTCAGTGAATTCCGCTCTGGATTGCTTCGCTGCGCTCGCAATGACGGACGAGACGGAAGTACTCCGCACTTGATGCGGAGCTCTGGAGGTTGGGAACTGAACGCCGACGGCTCCGCATCAAGTGCGGAGGACACACGACCGGAGACTAGTAAAATGCCCCAATCCAAGGCCCTGACGATCGGCGCGCTCGCGGCCCGTACCGGGCTTTCGGTATCCGCGATCCGCTTCTACGAGGAAAAGGGGCTGGTCGAACCGTTCCGCTCGACCGGCGGGCAAAGGCGGTTCCTGCGGTCGGATATAAGGCGGCTGAGCTTTGTCCTGATTGCCCAGCAACTGGGACTGAGCATCGGCGAGATCCAGCGGCAGCTTGCCATGTTGCCGCACGGACGGACGCCAACGCAGGCCGACTGGACCCGGATCAGCAAGGCGATGCGCAAGGTCATCGATGCCCGCATCGCGGAACTGGAGCGCACCCGTGAGCGGCTCGATGGCTGCATCGGCTGCGGCTGTCTCAGTCTCAAGAAATGCGCGCTCTACAACCCGGACGACCGGGCCGGGCTGAAGGGGCCGGGGCCGCAGCTCGTGCTGCACGATTGAGATTGCCTGGCACCTGGTTTCGGTGCCGGACCGATCTGCAGACTCGGCCCGGAAGCCCTTCGACCGAAAGCCGGGAACGGTTGCGCATTTTGGGCGTAGATACAGCCATGGAAAATTCAAAATTGCTCGACCCGAGCACCAGGACAAAACATCTGGAAACGTTCGAAATCGCTATCAAGGCGATGATTTCGCAGCCGGAATTTCCGTGTGTCGGGGCAAAATCCGCCCTGGCGCGCGACAATCTCAAGGTGATCGCAGGACATCGCCTCGATAGCAGCTGGGACGATCTGGAAATCCACCGCGAGCTGCTTGCCTGGGCGAAGGACTATCGCGGCTCGACAGACGGCCTGCGCAGCCTGGCGGTGATATTCGACGGGCCGCTGGATCTGTCCGAAACCGAATTCGAACAATTGCTGTGGACGCGGATTCAGTCGTTGGCGGACAAGGATGCATGGCTCGGGCAGGACTATGATGCGCGCGTCAGCTCAGACCCCGCCGACCCGCATTTTTCGCTCAGCTTCGGCGGCGAGGCCTTTTTCGTGATCGGCCTGCACCCGAATGCCTCCCGCCCCGCCCGCCGCTTTGCCCATCCGATGCTGGTGTTCAACCTGCACGACCAGTTCGAACGGCTGCGGGAACATGGCAGCTACGAGAAGATGCGCGAGACCATCCTGGCGCGCGACGAGAAGCTGGCCGGCGACATCAACCCGATGCTGGCAAAATATGGCGAATCCAGCGAAGCCCGCCAATATAGCGGGCGCCAGGTCGACGACGACTGGCAATGCCCGTTTCAGGATCAGCGCAGCACATGAGCAGCTTTCGCATAGCGCCGCGTTCGGGCGTGGCCTTCCGGCTCAAAAAGGGCGAATATCTCGACGTCATCGATCCGGACGGCGGACAGGTGTCCGACTTGCTCGCGTTTAACAGCGAGGACGTCCGGGAGCTTTTGTCGAACGGCCGGACCTTTGACTATGAAGAAACCATCAAGCTGAGCATCGGCAACCGGCTGTGGTCAAACCGCTCCAACCCGATGCTGACGATCGTCGAGGATATGGTTGGGTCGCACGATTTTCTGCTCACCCCGTGCAGCGAGGATACCTTCAGGCATTTCTATCCCGACAAGCCGGTGCATCGCGGCTGTTTCGGCAATCTGGCGGAGGCGCTGGCACCGTTCGGCATCGAAAGGGACGCCATTCCCTGCGCGTTCAATGTGTTCATGAATGTCCCGGTGGATCAGGCGACCGGTAAACTGGAGGTTCTGCCGCCGACCAGCAAGGCTGGTGACCGGCTCAGGCTGCAGGCGGAGATGGATCTGGTGATCGGGCTTACTGCCTGTTCGGCCTATGCGTCCAATGGCGGGACCTTCAAGCCGATTGATTATAGGGTGGTGCCGGGCGAGGTGGATAAGGGGTAGCGGCGCTGCCTTTTTTACGGTTTAAAGATTTAGCGCCTTGCGCAATGCCTCATTGATCCGCGTCTGCCATCCCGCGCCTGACGCCTTGAATGTCTCCAGGACAATTTTGTCGAGCCGCAACGTCACCTGCTGTTTAGGATTTTTCAGCTTTGGCCGACCCGGCTTGGTGAGTGTGCCATCTGCAGGGCGGACCAATTTGTCACCATCCCAGATGGCTGCCCGATCAAACTGGTCGTCTGTCCATTCGGGGGCATCGTCAGGATCTACCCAACGCTTGTCTGACTTTTCTTTGCTCTCGTTCATTGGCTTTGCGCAGTGAAATGATTCTCCGGGTGGTTCCCCGTTCGGTCCATACTAAGACGACTATACGATCGCCGATGTATCCGTATGTTATGAATCGGTTTTCTCCATAGTTTTCTCGATCATCAATTTGCGAAATATGGCGCGATCTAAAAACTTCGCCAGCATTCGCAAAATCCAATCCGCGACGCTCCAAAGTCAACCGCCGCTTTTCCGGATCGAATGTTATTTCCATGCGGGCTCCTCAATAGATTTATCATCCAAAGAGCCCGTGAAGACTAGAGATCTGGCCTAATCTGCCAAATTCTGTTAATTTATGTAGCTACATTTATTGTAAATGTCAATGACTACTCCGCCGCCAGCAATTCTTCCGCGGCATCCAGATCCACCGACACCAGCTGCGAAATCCCCCGTTCGACCATCGTCACGCCGAACAGCCGGTGCATGCGGCTCATGGTTACGGCGTTGTGGGTGACGATCAGATAGCGGGTGCTGGTTTCGGCGACCATCTTGTCTAGCAGGTCGCAGAAGCGCTCGATATTGGCGTCGTCCAGCGGTGCGTCGACCTCGTCGAGGACGCAGATCGGGGCGGGATTGGTCAGGAACAGAGCGAAAATAAGGGCCACAGCGGTCAGCGCCTGCTCGCCGCCGGACAGCAGGGTCAGCGAGGTCAGCTTCTTGCCCGGCGGCTGCGCCATGATCTCGAGGCCGGCCTCCAGCGGATCGTCGCTGTTGATCATCTCGAGATGCGCCTTGCCGCCATCGAACAGGGTCGCGAACAGCCGCTGGAAATGCTTGTCGACTTCCTCGAACGCGGCGAGCAGCCGCTGGCGGCCTTCGCGGTTGAGACTGCCGATCGAGCCGCGCAGCTGGTGGATCGCCTCGTTCAGCTCTTCGCTTTCCTTGGTCGATTTTGCCCACTCGGTCTCGAGTTCGGCGAGCTCGTCGGCGGCGACCAGATTGACCGGTCCGATCCGCTCGCGGCTGAGCGACAGCCGTTCCAGTTCGGCCGATTCCTCCGCCGCGTCGCCGACCGTGTCTTCGTCGAATTCCAGTTTTTTCGGAAGCACGGGGGCGGGGCATTCGAATTTTTCCATCGCAATCCGGCCCATTTCCATCCGGCGCAGGTCCTGGTTTTCGGCGCGGGCTTTGGCGCCGGCGCGGGTTTCGCGGGCCTGGCTGAGCAGCTCGCTGGCCTGGGCGAGCCGCTCCTCATGGTCGCGCTGGGCCAGTTCGGCGGCCTGCAGTTCGGCGTCCTTCTTGGTCACCTTGGCGTTCAGCGCATCCTGCTGTTCCGCCAGTCTGGTGACCTCGACCTCGATCACCCGCGGGCGATCGGCGAGACTCTCGACCTCCGCCTCGATCATCGCGCCGCGCTTGGCCATTTCCTTCATCCGCGTCTCGGCCTCGCCGGAGCGGTCCTGCCACGAGCGGATCTGGGCGCTGGCGACGGCTTTCTGTTCCTTCACGTGCGCCAGCTGCTGGTCGATGGCGGAGAGTGCTGCCTGCGCCGACATGACCCGGTCGCGCGCGGCATCGCGCTGGTCCTGCAGGGCGGCTCGCGCCCGTTCCTGCGCGGCGCCATCGGGCTGGCTGGAGCGTTCCTTTTGCGCTGCCTCCAGCTCGGCGCTCGCGGTCGCGGTTTCGGCCTTTAGCGCCGCGTTGCGTTCGGCGAGGCTGGCGGTGCGCTTTCGCAGCCAGGCCAGCGCCTCTTCCGCCTGGTCGGCTTCGCGCAGCGTGCGGCGCAGGGATTCTTCGGCTTCGCGCCGGGCCGTTCGAGAGTCGGCCAGTTGCGTTTCAATGGTGGCGATCGCCTCGCGCTGCGTTTCCAGCGCTGTTTCGGCCTCGGCAACCTTTGCTCCGGCGGGCACCAGCAGCTCTTGCAACTGGCGCAGGCGATTGGCGCGGACCAGCCGCTCGGCGCTGGCATTGCCGTCGTCGCGGGCGATAAAGCCGTCCCAGCGGCGCAGCGCGCCGGCTTTTGTTACCAGCCGCTGACCGACGGCCAGAAGCTGGTCCTCGTCGCGCTCGGCGACAAATATCTGCGACAGGCGCGCGTGCAGTTCGGCCGGAGCCTCGACCCGGTCGAGCAGGCTTTCGGCTCCTGCCGGCGTTTCACCGGCGACGGCCGGCTTGCCGCCACCCCAGAAGCGGTCGCCCTCTTCGCCGACGGAGGCGAGAAGGTCGTCGCCCAGTGCCGCTGCCAGCGCCCGTTCGTAGCCCGCCGCCGGCTTGACCCGGTCGATTGCCTTGCTGGTGCTTTCCGCTTTCGACAATTCCCGCTCGAGCGCGTCATGTTCGGATGTCAGACCCGCCAGTTCCGCCTTCAGCGCGGCCAGGCCGGACTGCGCAGCATCGCGGGCCGCCGTGGCTTCAACGCGCTGTTCCTCAAGCGATGCGATCTTGCCGCCGCTGCTTTCCGCTGTTTGCTGGGCCGCCTCGCGCGCGGCGATCGCTTCGGCGAGGGCGGTTTCAAGTTCGGCCTCGTCGCCCATCTCGGCGCGCTCGGCATGGAGCCGGTCGAGTTCGACGGCCAGCCGGTCGTGGCGCGTCCGGGCTGCCTCGACCGCGGCATTGGCGACCTTGATCTCGGCCTGGATCCGGGCTTCCTCGGCCACCGCCCTGGCCAGCTCGACTTCGGCCTCGCTGGCGGCGCGTTCGGCGCGTTCGGCGGCGCGCTCGAGATCGGGCCGTTCCTTGTTGAGTTCGGACAATTCGGTCGCCAGCCTTTTTTCGTCCTGTTCGAGGCGATCCAGCGCTTCCATCGCGTCGCGGGTCAGCTGGTCCTCGCGCGCATTGTCGTCATGTATCCGCTGCGCTTGCGCCTGCAGGTCGAGCAGGCGCGATTTCAAATTGTCGCGTTCGTTGGTCAGGGTCAGCAGCCGGTGGCTGGATTCGCTGGCCTGTTCGCGTGCCCGCTGCACCTCTACGCGCAACAGGCCGAGCGCTTTTGCGCTTTCATTCTGCGCGGTGACCGCGGCCTGCTGTTCATGCTGGGCCGTATTGACCCTGGCCTCGGCGGCTTCTGCCTCGGCCTTGGCGAGATCGGATGCGGCGGCGGCCTCGCGCCAGCGGGCGTAGATCAGCCGGCCCTCGACGGTGGTGATTTCCGCGCTCAGCTTGCGGTAGCGCTCCGCCTGCTTGGCCTGCCGCCGCAGATTGGCGGCGCGCTGTTCCATATCCCCCAAAATGTCGTCGAGACGGGACAGATTCTTCTCCGCCGCGCGCAATTTCTGTTCGGCATCCCGGCGGCGGACATGGAGGCCGGAAATGCCGGCGGCTTCCTCGAGCATCTCCCGGCGCGCTTCGGGCTTGGATGCGATGATATTGGATATCTTGCCCTGGCTGACCAGCGCCGGGCTGTGCGCGCCGGTTGCGGCGTCGGCGAAGATCAGCGCGATATCCTTGGCGCGGACGTCTGTGCCATTGGCGCGATAGGCGGAGCCGGCGCCGCGCTCGATCCGGCGGACAATCTCCAGCTCGCTGTCATTGTCGCCGACGTGCAGCGACGAGACGTCGTCGGTTTCCCGTTCCGCGGTCAGCGTGACTTCGGCAAATTGCCGCTCGGGCCGGTCCTCGGTGCCGGCGAAGATCACGTCCTCCATGCCGCCGCCGCGCATCGACTTGGCGCTATTTTCGCCCATCACCCAGCGGATCGCCTCGAGCAGGTTGGACTTGCCGCAGCCATTGGGGCCGACGACGCCGGTCAGTCCCTTTTCTATGCGCAGTTCGGTTGGGTCGACAAAGCTCTTGAAGCCCGAAAGTCTGAGCTTCTTTATCTGCATGGCCCAAATCCCATGCGATCCCTGTCGGTCACCAATTTCAAATCGCGCCCCCTCCAGCGATTGGCCCGGCGCCTAGCTTGCGCCGGCCTCCTTGAGCTTTGCTTCGACCATCGTCCAGTTGGTACCCTCGATTTTCTGGCCGTTGATCAGGAAGGTCGGGGTGCCTTCGATATTGAATTCCTCGGCGGCTTTCTGGGTGTTGTTCATCAGCGATTCTGCTGCTGCCGTATCCGCCAGGCAGGCCTTGGCCTGGTCTTCCGAAATGCCGCGCTGCTGGAAAAATGTGATCAGGCCCAGCTTGTCTGCCAGGCGGACGAAGCGGGAATCCGGAGCGGCTTTCAAAATGTCGGTATAGGTGGCCTCGCCCATGGACTGCGCCTTTTCGAACATCGTGCCCTGATAGCTGAGGGCCTGTTCGGTCAGCGGGAAGAAGGGCGTCTCGCCGCCGCAGCGGGAAAGAATTGCTGCGGTCAGATCGAGCGGGTCGCGCACGAAATTGCGGATTTCAAAACTGACCTTGCCGCTTTCGACATAATTGTCGCGCAGCTGCGTAAAGGCCTGCTCGCCGAAATCCTTGCAGTGGGAGCAGGTGATCGACATATATTCGACCAGCTTGATCGGTGCATCCGGATTGCCCATGACAATGCCGCCGGCATCGGTTTTCGATACGGTTTCGGACCATTTTTGTCCGGCCGGGGCTTCAACCGCTTCGACGGAACCGGAAGCGCTCACTCCGGTCTCTCCTTCGGTCGCTTCGCCACAGGCGGTCAGTGCCAGTGCCAAGGCCAGCGGTGCGATATAGTTCAATGTGCGCATATTCTGTTCCCGTTTTGCTATGATGATCGAGTGGTTATTGCGGCAGAGCCGCCAATTTGGGCCGCAACGCGGTCCAACTGTGAACATTGGCCAGCGGCTGGTCGGTGAGCGTAAAGCTTGGCGTGCCGGTCAGCTTGAGCGTGTCTGTGGCATATTTCGTCATCGCCAGTATCTTGTCCTGTTCCGCCTGGCTGGACAGGCAGGCATTGATTTCGGTTGCCGAATAGCCGCGTTTTGTCATCAACAGGTCGAGGCCCGCCAGCCTGGCTATTTTCTTCATCCGCTGCGGAACGGTGCCATCGTTGATCGTCTTCATCGCTTCCGGGGAAGCGGACTGGAATTTTTTCAGCCATGCCGGCTGCTGCAGCAGCAGGGCGCGGTGATTTCCGAAAAATTTGGTGCGACCGCCACAGCGCGCCAGCATCGCCGCGGTCAGGTCAATCGGATTGAGGACCAGGTTGCGGATCTCGAAACTGACATGGCCCTTGTTGACGAAATTGCTGGTGAGGCTGCTGTGGGCCTCGGTTTCAAAAGCGGCGCAATGATTGCAGGTATAGCTCATATATTCGGTCAGCTTGTGTGCGGCGAGGGGGTTGCCCATGACATGGCCGCCCATGGCGGAGAGTGTGACCCGCTTGGACCAGTCGGTCTGCTGGGCCGATACCGGCGAGATCATCACCGCTGCTGCCATCACTGCCGAAGCAAGATACGCGCTTCTGTACTTCATGTCTGGTCCTTCTTCCTGTCGCCGCCGCCGATCTTGCCGACGACCTTGATGCTCAGCCCGGCATCGTTCTTAGGGTCCGCTTCCGCCTTTGCAACTGCCGATGCCAGCGATTCGAGCACCCGGTTCAGTTCCGGATCGCCGATATCGCGCAGATTCTCGCCCAGCTGAATCGGTGCGGGTTTGAGCGAGGCGGGCAGGGGAACCCTTTTTTCCTTGTCTTTCCTTGGTGTTACGGGGCCTTGCCTGAATCGAATCTGACTGACCGCACCATAGCCGAAGAAACGGTTCACCCGCTCGATGATATCCGGCGCAATATGCTGCATCAGGGTTGAGAAGGCACCGCTGACCAGCAGATGCAGCGTGCCGCCCTCTTTCTCCCCGCGCGGGAAGCGAATCGATTCGGGCAGGGATACGGCGGCATAGCGTTCGCCGACAATTTCTGGCCAGCGGCTGACCACCGACGACTGGATGAAACCGTAGCGGCGGAAGGCGGCGCGGCCGATTTCCGGCATCAGGTCGGATATGCTCTTCGCCGGACCGCCGCGCGGCCGCTGATATTTCTGATATTTGCGGACGGCCGACTTTGTTGACGATTTTTTTGGCGCAGCCGTGCCTTTTGCAACGCTTTTTGGCGTTTCTTCGCCATTTGTGCCAATTTTCTTCGCCATCGCGACCGTTTATGGCATGGCGCGCCCATGGCCGTCGATAGTTTCTCCGCCAAGGCAGGCAAAATTTCTGCCAATATTGGTGCACATTATGTGGATAACGCCAGAAAATTGCCCTGGCGGTCACCGCCGGGCGGCGATTGGCCCGATCCCTATCATGTCTGGCTGTCCGAAATCATGCTCCAGCAGACCACGGTTGCCGCGGTCAGAAGCTATTTCGAGAAATTCACCCGGCGCTGGCCCACGGTCGATAGTCTGGCTGCGGCCGATGAGGCCGACGTGCTGGCGGCATGGGCGGGGCTCGGCTATTATGCCCGGGCGCGAAATCTTCATAAATGTGCCGTGCATGTAACGGAAAAACTGAACGGAATCTTTCCTCAGAAAGAGTCTGAACTGCTCGGGCTGCCGGGCGTGGGGCCCTATACCGCAGCGGCTATTGCCGCCATTGCCTTTGGCGAGCGGGCGGTGGTGGTGGATGCCAATATCGAGCGGCTGGTGGCGCGCTTGTTCGCCATCAATACGCCGCTGCCCAAAGGCAAGAGCGATATCCGGACGGCCATGGATGCGATTACGCCGCAGCAGGGTGCCGGGGATTTCGCCCAGGCCTGCATGGATATGGGTGCGACCATCTGCACATCGAAAAATCCCAAATGCGATATCTGTCCGGTGCAGAAGCAATGCGCGGCCTTTGCCGTCGGCAAAAGGGAATATTATCCGGTCAAGCCGGCGAAGAAGGACAAGCCGCTGCGGCGCGCGCGCTTCTTCTGGATCGAGCAACAGGGCCGGATATTGCTCGCCACCCGGCCGCCGACCGGCATGCTCGGCGGGATGCGCGCGCTGCCGGACGATGGCTGGGCGGCGGGCATTGACGGCCATGCGAAACCGCCGATGGCCGGCCAATGGCGGGTATATGACAATATCATCCAGCACAGCTTCACCCATTTTTCGCTTGCGGTCGATTTGGCAGTTTATCAGGACAAAAAAATCGCTACTGATGGGGATCGCGATGTCTGGTGGTCGCTGGACAATATAGCGGAAGCGGGATTGCCTACTCTTTACGCAAAGGCCGTAAAATGGAAATTGAAGGAAGAAACATGATCGCCGAAAAATCTGCAATATCGTCGCTGGCTTCTTCCTTTTCGCGGCGTTCCGTGCTTGGCGGAATCGGTACCGGGGCGGTTCTGGCCGGGATGCCCGGCATCGCCCGTGCCCGGGAAACGGTCGTCGGCTTTCCGGGCCTGTCCAGGATCATCAACGAATATGTCGCCGACCGCAAGGTTGCCGGCATGCTGGCGATGATCGGGTTCGGCCAGGCAGCGCCGCAGGTGATATCCGCCGGTTCGCTCAGGCTCGGCGGAGACAGGCTGGTCGGCGGCAACACATTGTGGCGGATGTATTCGCAGACCAAGCCGATCACCGGCATGGCGACGATGATGTTGGTCGAGGATGGCCTGATTTCGCTGGATCAGCCGCTGTCGGACATCTTTCCCGAATTTGCCGACATGCAGGTGCTGGTCGATCCCGAAGGCGCGCTCGACAAGGTCGAGCCGGCCAAGGCACCGATCACCATCCGCCAGCTGCAGACCCATACCGCCGGCCTGGGCTATACGATCATATCGAAAGGGCCGATCCAGAAAGCCTATCTGGCAGCGGGGCTGACTCCCGGTCGGGTCAGTCGCAATCCGATCCCCGGGGTTGATGCCGGTGCACCGACGCCGGACATCATGACCTTCATGAAACGCCTTGCGGAACTTCCCCTGGTCTATCAGCCCGGCACGCAGTGGAGCTATTCGCTCAGCCATGATGTGCTCAGCGCCGTGATCGAAAAGGTTTCCGGCAAGCCGCTGGACCAGTTCCTCGAGGAACGGATGTTCGGACCACTGGGCATGAAGGAGATATACTATCAGGTGCCGGCGGACCGGGCGGACGATCTTGCCGACAATTATGCGCCGTTCGCCGGGTCGCTTATCCCGATCGATCCCGGCGCTACCAGCGTCTTTCTCGACAAGCCACCCTTTGCCTTTGGCAGCACCGGCCTCGTCGGAACCGCCGGCGATTATGACAAGTTCCTGCAGATGCTGCTCGGTTTCGGCCAGCTGGGCAAGGTCCGGGTGATGAAGCCCGATACGGTCAAGCTCGGCATGTCGAACCTGCTCCCCGAAACCGCCAGTACCAAGGGCACTTGGGTGGCCAATCACGGCTTTGGTGCCGGCGGACGTTCCGGACTTGGCACCGAAGTCAGTCCGGCGGGCACGTTCGGTTGGGGCGGTGCAGCCGGGACATCGGCCTTCGTCGATACCGTGCGCGGACTACGGGCCGGCGGCTATACCCAATATATTCCGTCGAACAGCTATCCCTTCCAGTCGGATTTTCCGAAATATGTCTATGCAGATCTGACGGGCAGTGCCCAGGCCGGCGCGGGCAATACCAGCCCCTGACCCCGATTGCGTAGTCCCCGGAAGGGGGTGTTGACGAAAATGATAATGCCGGAGAGAAGATGCTGACCGACCGAAACACGATAGTGCCGACTTTTGCCGGCGGGACGCTGGATCGTTCCGACCAGGTACGGGTCAACCCGGACAAGCTGCGCGCCGCGATGACCAATCCGCGTGCGAGGCTGCTCAAGCTGAATGGCCTGAACCCGGTGTTTGACGATTATGGCGATCTGGCCTGGAGCGCGGCCTATGAAGCCGCGCCGGAAAATGATCTGCTGCTGCTAGGCATCGAGGACGAGACGCCCCTGTTTGCAGAGCTGAACGGGGCCGGGGATGCGGGAGCCGCCGCCAACCGGGCACTATGGCAGACGCTGGGCAGCCTGCCCGGGGATCAGGCGGCAATCTATGCCACCGCGCGCAGCCTGGTCGACTGGCATGCGCGGCACCAGTTTTGCGCGCAATGCGGAAAGCCGACCGAGTCGCGCAAGGGCGGCTGGGCACGGCTGTGCGATCCCGAAGCCGGCGGCTGTGGTGCCGAGCATTTTCCGCGCACCGATCCGGTGGCGATCATGCTGTCGGAATGCGAGGGCAAGGTGTTGCTGGGCCGCCAGCCCCGATTTCCGCCAAAAAGCTTTTCGGCGCTGGCCGGTTTCCTGGAGCCGGGCGAGAGCATCGAGGGCTGCGTGAAGCGCGAATTGTTCGAGGAAGCCGGGATCAAGGTCCGCGATGTACGCTATGTCACGAGCCAGCCCTGGCCGTTCCCGTCGTCGCTGATGATCGCCTGCACCAGCGTCACCGACGATCCGACGCTGACGCTGGACGAAGAGGAAATCGAGGAAGCCGCCTGGTTTTCGCTGGACGAGGTGAAGGCGGCGATGGCCGGGGACGCGGGCGCGCTTTTTGTCGCGCCGCCGCCCTTTGCCATTGCCCATGACCTGCTCAAGCACTGGCTGGATCAAAAGGGCTGAATTGATTGACCGGCTGGAACTGAGGGATGGGCCGAAAGCTTCCTGATAAAATCTGTTCGAAAGCGCCTGGGCCTCTCTTCCAGTTATGGGCAAAGCGCCGTTGATAACTTAGATCCTCCCCGCAAGCGGGGAGGATTTTGGGCAATCGAAATATGTGGAACCGTCAACCCTGAACCTGGCGACGCGATGCTCCCCCTTGCCTGAAAAAGGGGTTACACCAGCCCCAGGCTGGCCAGTTCGCCGAGCATCTCGGCGGGCATTTCCTCTGCCCCTTGCGCGCCTTCGGCCAGATCGGGGGGAGCGTCCTTTTCCTCGAGATAGCGCCAGCCCTGATGGGCGCGCCTGGGGAGCGGCTGGACGGCGATCAGCCGTGGCTCGAGCCTGATCCACTGCCGGCCCTGGCCATTGTCCATGAAGCCGATGATCGGCGAGCGGCCGACGATCTTCTTCGCGTGAATCCAGTAGAGGGAACCGCCGACCATCTCTTCGTGCCGCTTGGGCAGATAGCGGGTGGTCAGCCTGGCCTCGCCGCCGCTTTCCCCATCATCCTTGTGCGATTCCAGCCATTTGCGCAGCGTCGCCGGGCTTTCGCTGCGATAGGCAATCTTGGTCATGTTCAGTGGCATGGCTATCATGTGTGGGGGACGACCGGTTTAGTCAAGCATGTTCCGGATCGTGCACAGCAGAGCGACCCGACAAAATCCTGCCCTCTGCCAGATTTTAATTGCAAATGATTATCAATATCATAATTTAGGGAGAATCAGATATGGAGGAGAGACAATTTGGGCGCGATTCTGGAAAAACTGATGGTGCCATTACCGGACATCCGGGTGATCCCTGCGGTCGAGGCGCGGCTGATCATAGCCTTCCGACTGGCGGTGGTTGCGTACAAGAATGACTATGATTGCAGCGAGCAGCTATCCGATCGCCTGGGCGGAAAGCTGGCGGCAACGCGGATATTGATCCTGGCGGAGACGATCGGCTTCGCCTGGCCCGACCCTTTCCAGATCGGTCGGCCGTGCTGCTGGCAGGTGACTCCGGACGAAATGTGGCTGGTCGCTTCGCTTCGCCTGGCGGCGGGCGGAAACCGGCCCGCCTTTGATGCGCTCACCTGCGAAATGATCGGTGATGACGAACGGGAACGGATATTCAACGACCTGCGCAATTTTGTCGCAGCCTATACAGGGTCTAAAGGCTGACCATCCCGCTGCCGACGGCCAGGCTGAGGAAGGCGAGAAAGCCCATGGTGTCGGTGATCATGGTGACAAATACCGACGAGGCCAGGGCCGGATCCTGATCAAGCCGGTCGAGCATCACCGGCACGAAAATCCCGGCAAATCCGGCGATCACGATATTGATCAGCATCGCCAGCCCGATGACTCCCCCGAGCACGGGATTGCCGAATACCAGGCCGGTGCCCAGCCCCACCAGTATCGCGATCGTGCCGCCGTTAAGCAGCGCGATGCGAAATTCCCGCCCGATGATCCGGCGGGTGTTGGAGCGGGTCAGTTCGTTCATGGCGAGCGCACGGACCGAAACCGCCATCGTCTGGGTGCCGGCATTGCCGCCGATCGAGGCGACGATCGGCATCAGGATCGCCAGCGCCACCATCTGCTCGATCGCCGCACCGAAGATCGAGATGACAAAACTGGCGACCAGCGCCGTCGCCAGATTGGTAATCAGCCAGCGCACCCGGGCCTTGTAGCTGTCGCGGATCGGCTCGTTGATGTCGCCGTCGCCGGCGCCGGACAGCAGCAGCACGTCCTCGCTGGCCTCGTTCTCGACGATGTGGAGAATGTCATCGACCGTGATCATGCCGATCAGCCGGCCGTCGTCGTTGACCACTGCGGCCGAGATCAGATTATATTTCTGGAAGCGCAGCGCCACTTCTTCCTGATCCATGTTGACCGGGATCAGCGACTGCGCGCGCTTCATGACATCGGCGATGGCGATATCGCGCGGGGTCCGGAGGATCCAGCTCAGCTGGCAGGTGCCGATCGGACGGAAAGCCGGGTCGACCACGTAGATTTCCCAGAACTCGGTGGTCAGATCATCATTCTTGCGCAGATAGTCGATCAGGTCGCCGACCATCATATGTTCCGGCACCGCGACAAATTCGCGCTGCATGATCCGGCCGGCGGTTTCCTCCTCATAGGTGAGGGCGCTCTCGATCGCGGCGCGATCCTCGGCATCCAGTTCCGCGAGGACGGCCTGCTGCTCGCCCTTTTCGAGATCCTCGATGATCGCGACCGCGTCATCGGTATCCAGCTGTTCGGTCAGGCCGGCGATCTGGCCGGCATCGAGCGCCTCGATCACGTCTTCGCGGACATGCTCGTTCATTTCGGCGAGCACGTCGGCGCTGACCAGATCGCCGAGCGCGTCGGCCAGCGGTGCGCGTTCGTCGGCGTCGATCAGTTCGAACAGATCGGCGATGTCGGCATTGTGCAGTGGGTTGACCAGTTCCTGCGCCAGGGCGCTGTCGTTCGCTTCAACCGCCTCGGAAACCGAGCGGACAAATTCGTCGGTCAGCCGGTTGTCCTCGTCGAGCACATCGTCGCGGTCAATGATGGGGGCGTCGTTGATCTCGGTCATCGCGATGCTCCCTTTCTGCGCGCGTTTGGCTGCTTACTAGTCGTTGCGTCGTTGCAAATGCAATCTTTTGTGACAATTATCGCAAGGCAGGGTGATTTTTCCGACCGGCTTGCCTATATGCGCCCCAAGAATGATTCAATGAACGAAAAGGAACCCGCCTGATGGCCCACGAAAAAATGACTCTCCACCTCGAAACCGGCGATGTAGAAATCAAGCTGCGGCCTGATCTGGCTCCCAATCATGTCGCCCGGATCACCGAACTGGCTTCCGAGGGCTTTTATGACGGCGTTGTATTCCACCGCGTCATCAGCGGCTTCATGGCGCAGGGCGGCGATCCGACCGGTACCGGCATGTCCGGCAGCGACAAGCCCGATATCGCCCAGGAATTTTCCAAGGAGCCGCATGTCGAAGGCACCTGCTCGATGGCCCGGACGATGGATCCGAACAGCGCCAACAGCCAGTTCTTCATCTGCCTCGACGATGCCGGTTTTCTCGACGGCCAATATACCGTCTGGGGCGAAGTGACCTCGGGCATGGAAGCGGTGCACGCGCTGCCCAAGGGCGAACCACCGGCAAAGCCGGGCGCGATCAAGTCCGTAACCCTCGGCTGATCAGCCAACATGCGTCTCGACAAACCCAGGATCGCCCCGCTCGCCGAATCGGAACTCGACGAGAAGAGCCGGGCGATGCTGGGCGAGCGTTTCCAGTCCGGCAGGATCCTCAATATCTTCCGGACGCTGATCAAGGCGCCAAAGGCCTATAAGGCGTTCATGTGGTGGGGTGGCTATATCCTGTCCGACCATAATGACCTGGCGCCGCGCGAACGCGAGATCATCATCCTGCGCACCGGCTTCAACTGGAAGTCGGGCTATGAATGGGCGCAGCATGTCCGGATCGGCAAGGACTGCGGCCTGACCGAGGAAGAGATCGAGCGGATCAAGGCCGGACCGGATGCGCCGGGCTGGACTTCGCTGGAACGGGCGATGCTGCAGGCGACGGACGAGTTGACCGGCGACGGCCATGTCGCGGATGCGACCTGGTCAGCGCTCGCCGACCTGACCGAAAAGCAGCGCATGGATCTGGTGATGACGGTCGGTCAATATAGCCAGGTGTCGATGATGCTGAACAGCTTCGGCGTCCAGCTGGACGACGACCTGGTGCTGGATCCCGACCTGCGCGACTAAATAGGGTCTAGAGACCCGCCTGCGCTACCCAGTCGTGGAAGATCCGGACCGCGCGGTTTTTCATGTCCCGTTTGCGGCAGACGAACCAATAGCTGTACGGGCTGTCGACCTGATGGTCGAACAGCCGGACCAGGCGCGGATCATTGGCATCGGAAAAATGCCCGCCGTGCATGATCGCGATGCCGAGTCCCTGCGCCGCAGCTTCCAGCATCAGCGCGCCGCTGTCGAGATGGTCAATCCCGGCTGGCTGCAGATCGGGTAATCCCACCGCCTGCTTCCACTGGTCAAAGGCCCGGGTCATGTTGCTGTGGATCAGGATATTGTGATTCTTCAGGTCCTCCGGATGCTTGATCGCATTCGGTCCCTTGACCAATTCTGCCGACGCGATTGCGTAAACCTTGTTGCTGTCCAGTTTCATCGAATAGAGATTGGGATCGACATGGTCGCTGATGATGATCGCCGCATCCACGGCTTCGCCCAGCATATTTTCGGCATGGGCGGAGGTGTCCACGTCAATATGCAGCTTGGGATAGAGTTTCTTGAGTTCCGGAAGCCGCGGCAGCAGGCGGGTTGCTCCGAACAGCGCCAGCACGCCGAGGCGCAGCCGCATGTCGCCGCCTGTGACCGTCATCTGGTCGACCGCTTCACCAATGGTTTCCATGGCCGGGGCAACCGCTTTCAGCAACGTCTGGCCATCCTCGTTCAGCACCATCGACTGGTTCCGCCGTTCGAACAGCGGCTTGCCGATATGGTCTTCCAGCGACTTGATTCGCCGGCTGAGCGCCGGGGCCGACAGCGCCAGTTCGGCGGCCGCAGCTTTCGAGGACCCAAGGCGGGCCACGCGGATGAAGGCCTCTAGGGCACGAAGGGGAGGAAGACGGCGCATTGAATGATCAATATTGTTGCTAAATGAGCTTTGTGCAATGCAAAATGGAAGTGGATTTATGAAAGTGGCAGAAAACAGTCGCTAGCATTATTGTTAAGTTGCAATATGTGCAACATTTAATGTTCTTTTCGCACTTGCACAATAATCGGATTCGCTGCATTCAGAGTGGGCCTTTCAGGCATCCTCTCCTAAAAACTTTTCAGGCCAGTTCTTCGGAACTGGCCTTTTTTTTTGCCAGATGCCGCTTTGCGATCCAGCATTTGAAAATCGGAGTCGCATATCGCTGTGCTGATCCCTATCTTATTGGAAACAACCAAGACGATAATAGAGGAGGTACGCCCGAGTGTCCGATCCAGCGCCAGCAAAGACCCCGCCTGAAGACGAAAGCAAGCTGCTGAAACTGCAAGTGGCCAATGCACGACCGGAAGACAGTGGCCGGGGACTGGCAAGACTGTCCCGGGACAATCTGGGCAAATTGGGGTTGATCGAGGGCGATGTTGTCGAAATTCTCGGCAAGCAGGCCACCCCGGCGCGCGCTGTTCTTCCCTATCAGGAAGACGAGGGGCTGGACTTTGTCCGGCTCGACGGTCTGCAACGCGCCAATGCGGGCGTCGGAGCAGGGGATTTTGTCGAAATTCGCAAAGTCGAGTCGAAGCCGGCCAAGAAGGTTGTCTTCGCGCCCGCCCAGAAGGATCTGCGGCTGCAGGGCAATGGCGGCGGTCTGAAGCGCAGCTTCATGGGGCGCCCGCTCAAGGCAGGTGACTTTGTCGCAACCCACGGCCAGCAACAGGTCGATCGCGGCGACATGCCGCCACAATTGCGGCAGATGCTTGCGGCCCCGGCCTTTTCGCTCACGCAAATCCGGCTCAACGTCATTTCGACTCTGCCCAAGGGGATTGTCCATATTGACGAGGAAACCGAGGTCGAATTGCGACCGGAATATGAAGAATCCACCGAACATCGCCGCGCGGACGTCACCTATGACGATATCGGCGGGCTGCAGGAAACGATCGACCAGCTCCGCGAAATGGTGGAATTGCCGCTGCGCTATCCGCAGCTGTTCACCCGGCTCGGGGTCGATCCGCCACGCGGGGTGCTGCTGCATGGCCCTCCGGGCACCGGCAAGACGCGACTCGCCCGGGCGGTCGCCAATGAAAGCGAAGCGGAATTTTTCCTGATCAACGGCCCGGAAATCATGGGCTCCGCCTTCGGCGAATCGGAGAAGAAGCTGCGCGAGATTTTTGAAGCGGCGACCAAGGCTGCGCCTTCGATCCTGTTCATCGACGAAATCGATTCGATCGCGCCCAAGCGCGGCCAGGTTCAGGGCGAAGCGGAGAAGCGGCTGGTGGCACAATTGCTGACGCTGATGGACGGTCTCGAATCGCGGGTCAATCTGGTGGTGATCGCGGCGACCAACCGCCCGGAAGCCGTGGATGAAGCCCTGCGTCGTCCCGGTCGCTTTGATCGGGAGATCGTCGTCGGCGTGCCGGACGCTGCCGGGCGCCGCGAAATTCTGGGTATCCATACGCGCGGCATGCCGCTCGACCCAGCCGTCGACCTGAAGGAGCTGGCACGCACAACCTATGGTTTTGTCGGGGCGGATCTCGCGGCGCTGACCCGGGAGGCGGCGATCGAGGCCGTCCGCCGGATCATGCCGAAACTCGATCTGGAGTCGGAAACCGTGCCGCCGGAAGTGCTGGAGGAACTGGTCGTGCAGCGGCATGATTTTGTCGAGGCACTGAAGCGCGTCCAGCCTTCCGCGATGCGCGAAGTCATGGTCCAGGTGCCCGATGTCCGCTGGGAAGATATTGGCGGACTCGACGACGCGCAGCTGCGCCTGAAAGAGGGCATCGAACTGCCGATGAAAAATCCGGAAGCCTTCATCCGGCTTGGGATCCGGCCGGCCAAGGGTTTTCTGCTCTATGGCCCGCCCGGGACCGGAAAGACCCTGCTGGCCAAGGCCGTGGCGCGCGAGGCCGAAGCCAATTTCATCGCCACCAAGTCGAGCGACCTGCTGTCCAAATGGTATGGCGAGAGCGAGCAGCAGATCGCGCGCCTGTTTGCGCGCGCTAGGCAGGTGGCGCCGACGATCCTGTTCATCGACGAGATCGACAGCTTGGTGCCCGCCCGTGGCGGCGGCATGGGGGAGCCGCAGGTGACCGAGCGGGTGGTCAACACGATCCTCGCTGAGATGGACGGGCTGGAGGAAATGCAGTCGGTGATCCTGATCGGCGCGACCAACCGTCCCGGTCTGGTCGACCCCGCGCTATTGCGTCCGGGCCGGTTCGATGAGCTGATCTATGTCCCGGTTCCGGGCAAGGCGGGGCGCCGCATGATCCTGGCCATTCACACGTCGAAAATGCCGCTCGCCAAGGATGTCGATCTCGATGAGTTGGCCGCGAGCACCGATCGCTATTCCGGCGCGGATCTGGAGGATCTGGTCCGCCGGGCGGGGCTTCATGCGCTGCGCGAATATGGCGGGCTGGTCGAGACCGTCCAGATGAAGCATTTCAAGGAAGCGCTGAAGGACAGCCGCGCATCGGTGACACCGGAAATGGAGGAAGAATATTCCAAGATGGAATCCCAGCTGAAGCAGAATGCGATGCGCGTCGAACCGATTGGATTTGTCTCTCCGGGAATGCTGACTCCGGTCAAGGACAGCAAGCACTAGCGCTCGCTGTCGATCCGCTCGTCCAGCTTGAGGGTCTTGAACCCCCAGCCGAACAGGAACACGCAAATGCTGGTCGCGAGCCAGAAGGGCAAGGGGCCGGCATAGGTGTAGAGCAGCACGCCTATGGCGGGGGACAGGATGAAGGCCATGCCGTTGACCGAGGCGACAATGCCGGCAACGCCATTTTGTTCCGAGCGCTTCACCGCCAGCGAAGCGCCGGCGGTGAAGCCGGGGCGGAACAGGCCGAATCCCAGCGAGGCGACGGCAAAGCCGATGATGATGCCGTGCAGATCGTGCGAAAAGCCGATCAGCAGGCAGCCACCGGCTCCCAGGACCATGCCCCACAATATCGAGGAGCGCGGCCCCATTTGCAGCAACGGGATCAGCCCCCATTGGGCAAGCAAGGTCGCGGCGGCACCTGACATCAGCACGATCCCGGTCATCTGGATGCCCATCTGGGGATCGCCGCGCAGGCCGAGCCGGTCGAGCACGAGAAACCCGACCACGCCGAGGATCAGCGCATGCGCATTGCCGCCCAATATGCCGGTGACCAGCCAGGGTTTGATCCTCTCGTCACCCCAGCGCAATTGCGGAGGCAGGAAGGCTTCGTCGTCGTTGCTGTCATCCTCTTCCTTCAGGCTGTTGGCGGAAGGCGCCGAACTATAGGGTTCCGAGGTCACCACTCCGCGCGCCCGATAGCCGGGATTGTCATTGGGCAGTTTCAGCGCCAGCGCGATCATCACCAATATGCCGATGGCGGCAAAGGCGAACATCGGGCTGGAAAGGCCCAGAAACGGTATGATCAGCAAGGGCGCGATCGCCGGTCCGACGATCGTGCCGAGGCCGAAGGACGACGAGATAAGCGACAGCGCCTTGGTCCGGTCCGCGCGCGCGGTGCGTGCGGCGACATAGGCCTGGACGGCGGGCGGAGCGGCCGAACCCAGGCCGCCGTAGAGGCTGCGGAACAGGGCAAACAGGACAAAGGTCCACAGCGCGCTGTACCAGCCCAGCAGGCCCAGAAACAGCGCCAGCCCGGCCAACGCAAAGGAAGTCGTAAAGCCGATCATGCCGAGACGCATCAGGGCCTTGCGGCCGCGATGGTCCGACTGGCGCGCCCATTTCGGAGCGGTATAGACCCAGAGCAGCGCCGACCAGCTGAACGCCGCACTCACCCAGAAATCGGGAATATCAAGCTGGGTGCCGATGGTCGGCAGGATCGATTGCATCGCCGTATTGCCCGACGCGGTGACCAACATGACAGAAAACAGCACGGCCATGCGGGTGCTGTCGATGGGCTGGGCATCGGGAAAGGAGCATATCTTTCGGGCCAGCGGTTCGAAATCTGGGGAATCAGCCATGGGCGGTCTATGCCATGCTATTTCTGCCAGTCATAGCCGCGTTCGACGCGCGCGACATGAAGACTATATGACTGATACCACTTGTCCCGACCCTGATCGCGAATCCTGGCATGATCCGGATGATCGCGCCACGCCCTGGCGCTGGCATCATCGCACCAGTAGCTGACCGTGATGCCGAAACCGTCCGCCGACCGTGCATGTTCCTCGCCGAGATAGCCCGGTTGCCGTGCCGCCAGTTCGCTCATCGCCATCGCCGCAGCCTGATATGCCTGTTCATCCGCACCGGTCCGCTGTGCACAAAAAATCACGGCAATGGAGTCGTTGGGATGAAGCGCCATGGCGTGCTTTTAGCCGTTCGGTTGCAGCCGGCAAATGCTATTATATTTGTCACCGGCGCTGTAACGCCCTAGTAAAACAGTTTGACCCGCCACCGGAGAACCGCATTGACCAACAGTATCGCCAAAACGAAATTCGTCGACCGTGTCAAATCCGGACTGGACCGCCGGCTTGGTCCGTGGGGAGTTTTCTTCAAGGGCTTCCTGAAACATCCCGTGATGGTCGGTTCGGTCATACCGTCGTCGGACGTCACCATCAAAAAGATGCTCGAGCCGGTGAAATGGGACGAGTGCGACCTGTTCGTCGAATATGGACCCGGGGTGGGTACCTTCTGCCGTCCGGTGCTCGAGCGGATGAAGCCCGGCGCGACCCTGATCGTCATCGACCTGAATGCGGATTTCATCGACTATCTCGGCAAGTCGATCCGTGACAGCCGCTTCTACCCGATCCACGGGTCGGCGGCCGATGTGCAAAAGATCATTCGCGAACTGGGGCACGAGAAAGCCGACTATATCCTGTCGGGCCTGCCGTTCTCCACCTTGCCCGACCAGCTCGGTCCGAAAATCGCCAAGGAGACATTTGATGTGCTCCGGCCGGGCGGGGCCTTTCTGGTCTACCAGTTTGTCAAGAAAGCGCGCGACTATATGACGCCGCATTTCGAGCATATCGACAGCGGCTATTCCTTCTGGAATATCCTGCCCTGTCATCTGTTCTGGGGATGGAAAGCCAAATAGCCACTGGTCGATGGCTATCGGCTGTTCGTCGAAGCCGGCGATCGGCCCCGGCCCGTTTGCCGGCATGTACCAACCCCTATCATGTCTAATCTGATCGAGAGGAAAATACCGATGTCCCGTGTGTCCCGCTCCCTGTTTCTGGCTCTAACCACGACTGCACTGACGGTTGCCGCGCCGGTCCTGGCCAAGGACCACGAAATTGCCAAGCCGGCGCCGGTCAGCGAACTGGTGGCAGCGGTCGATATTCCCTATCAGGAATTCACGCTCGACAATGGCCTGAAGGTCCTCGTTCACACCGACCGCAAGGCACCGGTTGTAGCGGTCTCGATCTGGTATGGTGTCGGTTCCGCTCACGAACCGGAGGGCAAGACCGGCTATGCGCATCTGTTCGAACATATCATGTTCAACGGATCCGAAAATGCACCGGGCGATTATTTCGAGCCGCTGCGGCAGATTGGCGCAACCGATCTCAACGGCACGACCTGGCTCGACCGGACCAACTATTTCCAGACCGTACCGAAATCCGCGCTCGAGGTTGCACTGTTTCTCGAAAGCGACCGCATGGGGCACTTGCTTGGCGCGGTGACGCAGGAGAAACTGGACAACCAGATTGGCGTCGTGTCGAACGAAAAGCGCCAGGGCGACAACCAGCCTTATGGCCTGGTCGGATATCGCCAGACCGAATTGCTGTTTCCGGACGACCATCCCTACGGCCATGACACGATTGGCTCGCTGGAAGATCTGGAGGCCGCTTCGCTCGATGACATGAAGCAATGGTTCACCGACCATTATGGACCTAACAATTCGATCCTGGTGCTGGCCGGGGATATTGATGCAGCCACCGCGAAGCCATTGGTCAATAAATGGTTCGGTTCGATTCCGCGCGGCAAGCCGATTCCAGAGCTTGAACCCGCCCTGCCGACGCTCGACGCGCCGGTTTACGAGGTGATGAAGGACAAGGTTGCAACCACGCGCATTTACCGCAACTGGGTGGTGCCCGGACTGAACGATCCCGAATATACGCCGCTCGATGTCGGCATGACCGTGCTCGGCGGGCTGGCCAGTTCGCGGCTCGACAATATCATGGTGCGCGAAGAGAAAAATGCCGTCGCCGTGTCCGCCTTTGTCATCCCGTTTGTCCACGGCAGCCTGGTCAATATCCAGGCAGACGTGAAGCCGGGTGAGGATGCGGATGCCGTCGCCAAGCGGCTCGACGAAATCATTGCCGACTTCATTGCCAATGGCCCGACCGCAGACGAGGTGCAGCGGGTGGCGACGCGCGATGCCGCGGCGCGAATTGCCGGGCTCGAACAGGTCGGCGGTTTCAGCGGCAAGGCGGTGGCCTTGGCCCAGGGTGAACTTTATTCGGACGATCCGGAATTTTACAAGAAGGAACTGCAGCGGCTGGCATCAACCACCCCGGAAGCGGTGAAGGCAGCGATGCAGAAATGGTTGACCCGGCCGGTGGTCGGCATCCGCGTGGTCCCGGGAGAGCGGGATGAATATCAGGAAGTCGGCGCGGGCAAGGGCACCCGCACCGGCGTTCTGACCGCCCCTGCCTTTTACATGCAGGGTGACCAGGGCGGCACGGTAACGGTGCCCGACCGGTCGTCTTTGCCTCCGGTCGGCGAAATTCCGAATGTCGATTTCCCGGATGTCGAAACCGCAACCTTGTCCAACGGCATCAAGGTTTATTTCGCTCGCCGCGATGCAGTGCCGATGACGCGGGTAACCCTGTCCTTCAATGCCGGCACCAGCGCGGATTCCCGGGACAAGCTCGGATTGCAGAATTTCGTGACCGAGATTCTGGACGAGGGCACGACCAGCCTGACCTCGATCGAGATTGCCGAACAGCAGGAACGTCTGGGTGCCAATATCAGCATTGGCGGCGGGCGCGACCGAACCGATATCGATCTGAGCGCGGTCAATCCCAATCTCGATGCTTCGCTCGACCTGATGGCGGATATCGTGAAAAACCCGGCCTTCAACGCCGACGATATCGAACGCATTCGCGTCCAGCAGCTGACCGCGATCGAGCGCGAGGAAAATGATCCTCTGAGTATCGCCAGCAATGCGCTGCCGCCGCTGGTCTTCGGCAGTGAACATCCCTATGGCCGCGGCCTTTCCGGGAACGGAACCAAGCAAACCGTATCGACGATAAGCCGCAACGACCTGCAGGCCTTCCACCAGCGCTGGATGCATCCTGCCAAGGCGACCATCTTTGCTGCCGGCCAGATCGGCATGCAGGAACTGGTCGACAAGCTGGAACTGCGTTTCGGTCGCTGGAACGGCGAAGGAAAAGCTGCCCCTGAGAAAAATTTCGACGCCGCCATTCCGGAGGCCGAGGGCAAGATTATCGCCATCCACCGGCCGAATTCGCCGCAATCGATCATCCTCGCCGGTCAGGTCCTGCCCTATAAGGGGTCCGACGACCTGCTGACGCTCGACGCGGCGAATGAAATATTGGGCGGCAATTTCCTGTCCCGCATCAACATGGATCTGCGCGAGACCAAGGGCTGGAGCTACGGCACCCGCAATAC
>Ga0209346_1000655_pt1 | contig 26566 bp, 15 predicted proteins | sample AutmiccommunBRH9_FD_187381 | JGI IMG/M metagenome (GOLD analysis project Ga0209346, IMG submission 187381) | Deep subsurface microbial communities from Mt. Terri, Switzerland - Autotrophic microbial communities BRH/9 (SPAdes) (version 2) | ecosystem: Environmental > Aquatic > Deep subsurface >...
TTTCTTCGGGATAATTCTCTATTTTGGCCTGTTTGTTCCCAAGGGGAATATCACGGTTTATGACCCAACGCTCAATAGATTTCAGACTATTGGTGGAATCCCTGATGCTGTTGTCTTTACTGCCGGCGTACTGAACAAAATCGAAAGAGGGTTGGTTGAGATTATTGATACAGCCTCCGCTCCGGATTCAGAATACTCCAGAGGTGCTGGTGGCATAGGTTTCAAAACCTTGGAGTCGGTCAGAAACTCATACATCAAAGATAATCACCTCAGAACAAGTCTGATACGCTATACCAAGGATTGTGTGACATTTGAACTGATGCGGCCTGGAACGACTTTATCTCTTGATACTCTCCGCAACGACACCACCGATTTCTTGACTGAACTTGGCAAGGCTGTGCACCCTGCAATCTATACAGTTTATTATGATTCGACTGAACCGGCAGGTGTAACAAAAACCTGTACCGAAGCATGGAACCTTATCCGGCCAATTTTTCAAAATTCCACTAATTATGCGGAAGCACTCAGGAAGACATGCGGTAAGGCTTCTTTTGATTCCAACAATGCTCTTGAATATACTACCTGTAAAGACCTCATAACCAGCACCTTGAGATTCACAACGGGTAATACTGTCGTACCGGAGAAGCTCATCCAGCAACGACAAATCTCAGAAATTCTTTATACTTTCTACTATCAGGATGATGTAGAAACTGCAATGCTCATGGAGGCAAACCGGAAGATCACCTCGCAAGGTGTTGGTATTGGTATTGCCATGAACGAATGGATACCGATTATCAAGGCGATCATGACTGCCATTGCCATTGGCATGATTCCGTTCCTGGCCTTATTCCTGCCAACACCCGTAGTCGGCAAGGCCCTTTCAGCCATGTTCGGATTTTTCTGTTTCCTGACCATCTGGGGCATCACTGATGCAGTGGTTCATACTGCGGCAATGGATTACGCACAATACGCCTTTGAAGAGATGCGCCAGTCATCTTTAGGCGTTTATTCGATGGCGGCCTTTCCTTCATTATCTGAAAAGATGCTGAGCATGTTCGGCATTATCCGCTCGTCGGGTATCATGCTGGCAAGTCTCTTCACCATGATGCTGATTAAATTCGGTGGTCATGCCCTGGCAATGATGGCCGGGAGCTTGAGCGGTGCGGTAAGCGGTGCAGGTGGAGCTGCAGGAGGTTTGATGACTCCGGAAGGCACCTCAGCGGCCATGAGCCAGCAGCTTAAAGCATCAGGGAATTTGGAAGGTATGCCACAGCATAGGTTTTCCAACATGGCCTCGGCAGAGGCTTTCAATAGTGTCCATAGTCCGGTTGGTGGGTACAATTCCTCTATGAACGCCAGGAACGCCTTGGCACAATCAGGGCAAATTCCACAAGGGACTTCGGATGCCGACTACGCCGAGATGAAGCATAGCTTTAACCAACAGGCAGGAACAGCAGCCGGTCAAGCAGCGGTTTCTCTTGCCCCTGACGGACAAGCGACCCAGGGCAAAACGAATGCTGTCATGCCAAGTGGTTCTACAATGGCAGGTACAACCTTCGGGGCTGGTGGGGCAGGTGTACAGAATCTTAACGGCGCATGGGGTAAAGGGAGTTTTACTTCGGACGGTCATGGCGGCATCAATCTCACCTCTGCCAGTGTAAATGGGATGTCTCCCATGGCTCTTGCAGAACAGAACGCACATATCAATACAGAAAAGGCCGCTCATGCCCTGAGTACGAATGAGAGTTGGGACAAGATGAGGAGCCAGCTGCAAACTGATGGTCATACCAGTGCCGAGTCCCGTGCCTATAGTGATAAACTGGCTAACGTTGCCGGGTCGGAATGGGGAAGGGTAATCAATGATAAATCCAGTTTCGCTAATAGACTGACTCAAGCCCAACAAAAGCAATTACAAGCCTTTGGGGGTGGAGAAGCTGGAGTAAATATTGGAATAAAAGCAGAAGCAGGTGGCAGATATGTTATGACAGCGACCGGCGACGAAGGTAAAACATTGTCTTTTTCAGTCGATGAATCGACAGCTAATTCAATAAAAGAGTCTGAAAGCACGATTCGTGAAAGAGCTATCACAGAAACCTTTGGGGATAGTAAGGGGCTTCAATTTGCAACAAATTTAGCAAGCAGGATTGGTGCGACCGAAGCAGCTTCATATATGAAAGAGGCCAGCAATATGACCCGTACAACTGAAACTACAGGGGCCGATGCTACAACAGCCTTTGTTGGTTGGTATGCAAGTGATCGCTACGGGTCCGACAGCCCTGAAAATATCGACAAAGCTGGTGCCGCCCTTAATCACATGGCAACAGGCGGAGCGGCCGGCATGAATCAATTACACGACCATCAACAAAGATTCCTTAAAAGTGGCAATTATACTTGGGGTGACGGAAAAGCTCAGGCGGATACAACCATTGATGCAAACAGAAGTGAGGTCGGCGGAGGAATGGCAAATGTTCAAGGTCAGGTAGGGCCAGGGGCAACTGTCGCTGGTATCCGAACGGATAGTATTAATCCGGGTGGTTTCGGTGGCCACCCTGGCGATAATCATGATCCTTTAGTAGCTCCACAAGAAGAAGGTAATGTAACTCTTAAAAAAGCGGATGATCTTCGAGATTCACGTAATAAAGATTTTGAAGAATTCAGAATGCTGCCTAAAACAGGATCGCCTGAATAGCCCGTAAAGACGCGCTAATCATCATATCTTTTGTAACGGTAATTGAGATTACCTGCCAACTCAGAGCGCATTATACTATGATTCGGGTCGAGTTCATAAAAATACTCGGGATCATCACGTTTAACCGGCTTTGTCCACTGAGGTATCCAAAGAGGTTCTTTCGATTGAGGATGACAAGGCTTTTTCAGCTTTAAAGAATACATCTTGTCATCAACCCATTTTCTAAAAAAACTATAGATAGTCATGCTGCCACCCTTACCAGAGTGTTATTTTTCACAATTTTTGAAAAGTGAAAATGGAATTAACACCATTACAGCCAAGACAAAAAATCATCAATAACAAAACTAAAACTCTTTCTATGGTGAAATAGATATGACAAAAAAAGAACTTGTCAATACCGTTGCAAAATCCGCTGAAATCGCAGAAAATCAAGCCAAGCAATTCATCGAGACCTTTATGGACTCGATTAGCAAAGCACAAGAAGGAGCGGCCACTTCCGACGGGCTTTTTTGAGGCCCATTCTCAATGGCCGCTAATCTTCATTGAAAATTCAGCTCTTCCCGGCTCAAACCACGTTCGGTCGTTGATCTCCAATCGTCGAGACACAATATAGTGGGAGGAATTGAAGTTTTTGGTCAGATAATTTATTGCTTGTACCGCTATAAAGTACCAATCCTTGCGGACAAATCTGATATTTTTCAAGCATAAGGTGCAGGCTTCGCAAACTCCCACTTGGTCCCGATTTAACCTCTACCGGGTAAATCTTTCCTTGCCGAACAACGAGAAAATCAACTTCGGCGCTACTGCCACGACTCTCCCGTGCCCAATAAAATAACTCCGAACTATGCCAGGCCAGGAGTTCCTGGGCAACAAATTGTTCCGCAAGTTTTCCGCGGTACATCGCCAGAAGGTTTTCCTGCTGCAATTCCAGGTCAACCGGCACTTGGCAGAGTCTCTGCATAAGACCTATGTCGAGCATGGATGCCTTGAATTTTTTGGGATTGGCTGTTGCGCCTAATGGCAAACCACTTGGATCACAGGCCGGAATTTTATGAATGACCTTCGCCTTGGCCAGCAGATCAAATGCTTTGCGATTCATCTGGCTTGAATACCCATCATTCAAACGGGTATATTTTAATTGCTCTCCAATACTTTTTGCCACGCTCAAAAAGACTGCGTCCAGGCAGATCGTATTGATATGAGGTGTGTATTTGGAAAAATCATCGCGATACGAGTCGAGAATTTCTGATTGGACTTGAAAGGTTTCAACCATGGAACCAGAGTCACGATAGGTCTTGACACATTCAGGCATGCCGCCAACAAAGAAATAGCTCCGCAATTCCTTGAGAATGATTTCCTGGATAGACCCTGCAACGTCATCCGGCTGACTGAGAGTGTATTCAGCCATCTGTTCTTTGCCCGTTGCCAGAAGATACTCATAAAATGTCATCGGATGCATTTGCAGATACTGAACGCGACCGACAGGAATAGATATTTCACCGAAGGCAAACTCCAACAATGAACCAGCTGCTATAACATGGAGTTCCGGCATCTCTTCATAAAAGTAGCGCAATGCCATTAATGCACGCGGACAAGCCTGTATCTCATCAAAGAAAAGAAGCGTCTGGCCGGCTATGATTCGACCAGTTGTCAATTCCAGATGGTTCAGTATCGATCGAGGCTCAAGATTCTCAGCGAAAAGAGGGTGAAGATCGCGACGTTTTTCCAGATCTATTTTGACATAGCTCTTAAATTGTTTTGCCAGAACATTTTCAACAAGCCATGTTTTCCCAACCTGGCGCGCCCCCCGAATGATAAGCGGCTTACGACGCGGCGAATCTTTCCAGCCTGCAATCTGTTTTTCAGCCAATCGTTGCATGCAATAATCTTCCTTGTTTCAGATGTGTTAGTACAGAGTGTACAGCAAACCACAACCGTATATTACTTCCGCGAAAGATAAAAAGTCAATGGTAATTCGACTATTAAAAAGTAATAAGTCAAGGTTTATTTGTTTTATTGTTGCCTGGAAACCACTATCTTCTGATTACCAACACACCAAAACCATTGCCTATTGAGAGGTCTCATTCAACCGGCAGGTGGGTCGCCAGTTCCCGAATCTTCACCGGGGTCACTCCTTCGAATTTTTTAAGGCTCCAAAGGTCCTCTTAGTCTTGCGAATTGGGCCTGAATGCCGCACAGATGCTCCGCACTGCCTGGATGATAATGGCGTTGGCCATGTCGGAGAATTCATCTGTATCCATGATTCATCATGACTATTTCAAAGTTCTCAAAATAGACCCGAAAGAAATAGTTCTTATCGATGCCGTGGGGAAAACAAACCTGGGCTCTGGTGATCCGTGAAAGGACAAAGCCACCTTATCTCTGCCATATGGCAAGATCTCTCTTGTCCCCAGTTCTGACTTTGCCGGATTGAACCCGAAATCACCTGCTTTTGAATGGCCTCCATCCTGCAGACAACCATGCTCAAAGTAAAGGCCGCGGATGAAGTCGTCGAGCGCCTGTAGTTTCTCAAGCCATTCCAGCTTGCTCAGGCTGAGCTGTCCGATGCTTTGTCGTGCTTCGTGGATAATATCCTGGTCGCCGCCAATCATTTGAGCCGTTGCGACATAGAGTCGGTTCACCGATCGCCTGACATGACATTCCTCCAAGGATTCATTGAACGGCTTTTGATCGGCGAATTGGATATCGCTTTCTGCAGCCAACCAGATAATCAGGCCTTTGACACGGGAAAATTCGTCAAACTCGGTCAGGTGGCTGTGCTGCAAAGCCAGGTTGACGATAGACATTTTACCATCGTAAAGCGCCTCGGCTATTTTACTGAATAGCTTACGGCGCTCTTTGGGTGGAAACGCTGTTTGTCCTGCGCCAATCCAGGGAACTTTCCCTTCCAGACCTCGCAGTAGCCGGAGCGCGGCCAAGATTCCCGCCAATATAACGACAAGTTGCTCCAGATGTATTTCTCCCAGATGCAGTGCCTTCAGTTGACCGCAGGCTGCATCCACCAGAGAACCGACCTTGGCATGACAGACTTGTAATGGATCTCGGCCTGTCCGGACAGAAGGTTGCGCTAAATCCATAGCCGGTGGCAATTCGATTGTGGGTTCATCATCGTCAGCATCAACCTGTTCTTCCTCTGATCGGCCCATAGCGTCACGATCTTCGAGGGTATCGTCCACGCCGGTAGGAATTTCGTCGCGCAGGTAGAATAGGACCACATCCAGCAGATACACAAGGTCATCAGAACCTCGCATACGTTGTTTGCGACCACGTTCCTGTTCGGCGACTTCCTGCTGACTGATGGAGAGTTCGCCACCTTCCTTCTGGGTGTCGGCAGGGCGGTCGTGACCCTGGTGCACGGCTTGTTTTTGTGTGCTCTTTGGGGTTGGAACGGAATCACTGAGCCGGATGATGTCCTTGACGCACTCAATGAACTGATCGAGATTGGGCGTGCCGGTGGACAGCGACTCCAGCGCTTCGTTGAAGCGTCGTTGCGCAGTTGTTCTCGATAACCCTTCTATCTGTTTGACATGCTGAATGAGTCCGGTAAAGGTCCTGCCTGAAAAAGTGAATCGAAGTCTGGAGGCCGCTACGGAAACATCGTAAGTTGACAGGACATATTCCCCCCCCACCAGGGTCGCAGGGTGGATGTCCGGTCGGTGCTTCGCACCAGCAAAGAGTTCGCATTCGATTGTCGCGGGCAGCGGGTCGCCGGAGATCCTGAAGCGGATATCAGTTTCCGAAGCCAGCGCGATGATCACCTGGGCACTCTCCTGAGATGCTCCGTCGGAGACCTCACGCCACCAGTTCTCATCGATCTGTTGCCAGTCATCCTCGGTCAGCGGTGGCCCGGAGGCCACCATTGTCAAGCCCAGCTCCTCTGCGACCGTTCTGGCCTCGGCACCCTTACGGGCGATCATCATTTCGACGTTCTGCGCCAACCCAGGGGCAAGCCAGGCTGGAGAACTCGGGTTGGCACTGCCAACGGCAAGGATCGTCTCACCATCCTGCCGCTCAATCAGAATGGATTTGGCATGGAGATAACTTGCTTGGTTTCCGCCTTTATCGGCAACACCCAGTCCGGAACAATTCACCAGCGACACCCCGGACAAATTTTTGCCGGCCGGCATCTGAACGGATTTAGGATCGATGCCGACAAAGAATTCCTCAGGGGCCAGCTCCTCAAGAATCCTGGCGAGAAATGCCAGATTGGCATCAAAGAAGGCTCCGCTGACGGTGACCCGGTGAACGGGACTCGGCCCGACAAATTCAGCCATCTGCTGCCAAAGACTGCCTGCGTCTTGACCTGTGGCAAGCACGCGGCACTGATCGGACACAGCGGCCGACTTCGCCTGCAACCAAGGCGCAAACTCCTCAACCTTGCGGATCATTGCGAGGAGATGGTCCGGCAAAACTGTCGCCTGGGATTCGACCCAGTCGAGAATACAGCGCCAGGCGGATTCTAGCAGCGCCGCGCCCTCGGCATCCTCTGCACCTTTGCAGCGGATCAGGTTGGTCAGCTCCCGGTTGTAACCGAACCCGGACAGAGTCAGGTTGTGGCTACCAACAAGCAGGGTCCCCTTGTTTTTACCAACAAGTAGAATAACTTTCGGATGGAAGGCCCCGCTGACCTTGATCGGCACCAAAGAGTAAAACCGGCCTGCGGCATATGGGGGATGCTGATCGACCGCTATCGCGACCTGGGTCGCATCCATCATCAGCACATTGTGCCGGATGCCGCTGCCCATCAGGTGTCGTAACACCACATCTTCATAAAAGGGGAGGTAGGCGTTGAAGGTCGTGATCAGAGATGCTTCGTAGCCCCCACTTCTGATCTCATTGAGCAGCGAAATACGTTCAGTCATCGGTCGACTCCATGAACTGCCGACCGATCGCTGAAACGCTCCATACCTGGTCCTGCCTTTCGAGGGCGCCGATGTCTTTCAGGATGCGCAGGGCCTGCCTAAAACGCGGCGAAGTATAGACCGCCTCTGGAACGGCGATGATTTCAAGACCCTGATCAGAAGGGCGAATGCGGAACGTCGATTGAGACTGACCCCGCAGTTTGCGCAGCGCCACCATCAGATGAGTGTTGACACCCCAGGCTGTCGCCAGCCAGCCGAGCCATTGCCGGGTAGTCAAGTTGCTCCAACTCGTGAGACTGTGTTGGTTGAGGGTCTGCAGGTTGATCGGATAGGCGCTGAGATAATTTGGCGGGAAGACAAAGAGGCCGTAACCTTCCCGGGTCGCGGGACGACTCTGCAGGGCAAGCAAAACCTTCAGGCACGACTCAAGAATAGTTGAACGCTTCGTCACGCCGTCCTCCCGGCTTCCGCACAGAGAGACAATTCTTCCCGCAAGATAAACCTCGTGATTCTGGTTGTTCCAGTCTTCCAGGGGAGCAAGCCAGTCGTTGGCTTCGGCAGTCAAAGTCGCGACGGATCTTTGCGGCGGAAAGAAAGCGTTCAGCTGTTCAACCTCGGGCGTGGCGAGGAACCATTGCGCGAGAGCCTCAACCGCATGGAACCGTTCAGTCGATTCCTGATAGGCATGAAGAATGGTGTAGAAAATTCCCTGCACCGCCAGGGAGAGGAGTTCGTTGCGCTGGTAGATGGCCCATTGTCGTCGGGTGGTTTCAAGGTATGCAGGGAGTTGCCAATTGGATTGGTCAGGCAAAGCCCCGCTGTAACTGCAGCCTCTGAATTGCTCCAGATCAATAGCCACTCCGACGGCCGCGAGTTGGTCGGCTAGATGCAGGATGGTTTTCAATGTTCGCCGCCGGGCCAGGGCATTCGGTCCGGAAAACGAACCATGGCCGAAGAACAGCTCAGTCAATTTTCGATGTTCTTCGGCGTTTAATTTCAGGGCGCAAGGGCAAAAAGCATGCAGGTCATCGAGACGAGCAGCGGAGACCGTGTTCTCCGCGATGGTCTTGAAAAACAGCTCCCGGTCAACATGCTGATCAAAGCATTCAGCCACGGAGCCACCGACTTCGCGGATGTTTTTGATGCCGTTTTGCAGGTCACCGGTCATCATACCCAGTTCACGGAACACACCCAGGTAATACTGTCCAAGCCCGCCCAGCTTGTTTTTGAAATAACGGGTTTTCTCCTCACGGCACGCATAGTCTGACAACGTTACGGAATTCCCGTCACGAATGCTGGCCACCGGCCCAGCCATATTGCCGCTGCCGACGGTTGCGGCAGCATGATCATCCCGATCACCACCGGCGACCTTGGCGTGGCGTTCGGCGATCAGAGTGAACAGGCAGTCGGCTTTGCGGAACAAGTCGATGAAGGTGTCGCCGTAGGTGTGGCCGCGTTTTTCCAGCGACCAGACGACCCAGGGATAGAAACTGTAATAGCGGGCGCGATCGGTGACGTTGGTGATGCCGGGGAGCATTTTGCCGTACAGGCTGATGCAAGGGGCCTGAACAGCGAGATGATCAAGGCCGCCGATGGCCTTAGGTGGTTTGACCCAAGCAGTTGATACTTCCACTTTAATCCATCCCCATGTAGTTTATTTTATATCAATTTTTTGATCCAATAACTGTACAAGTGTCAGACTTTGCCCCACCAACGCCATCACTGCTCGCCCATGTAGGAGCAGTGAGCTTAAACTGCTTGCTTCAGACCGTCTATCTAAAAAACTCAGACCTGATAGTTGTATTTCTTTCAAAGGACTACGAAACGAAGATGTGGTATGGAATCGAGTGGCGAGCCATCCGAAGTTATATCAATAGCCGGAGCGACGAAACCGTAATGTTTTTCAAGTAGACGATATGTCTATCCCTGGGGTGTTTGCTAATAATGGTTACGTCGACATGGCAAAATTTCCGCCCGAACACTTATGAAATTCAGTCGAAATTCATGCTTGCCAGTGAGCATCGCCTCTCGGGAGGCTTCATTTGCCGTCCAAGATAATCGGGAAAAATCTCCTGTCTGTTACCACTCATTTCGGTTATGGTATTTTGGAATTAGTGTTGACTTTGGAAGGACCTAGAGCAAGAGGCAGTTAAGCGGACCTGCACAGAAAACCGCGGAGTCCGCTTACTTCTACGTTATGATATCTCCTGTCAGTCATAAAAGAATAAAGAGTAAGACCCCTTCATGCTGACCCCATTATAACTCGATGCACTAACGAAAAAGGAACATTCTTCTAATGGACGAGGACCAAGACCTTCATGAATTTGGTGGACCATGGACAGCCATTAAGATTGAAATACTCAATAAATATTTAAATGCATATACTACTGCTCTCAAGTATCAACCCAGTAGAGATAACCCTTTTGAACTGATTTATATCGATGCGTTTGCCGGTGCCGGAAAATACAAAAATAAGCCGAAACCATCAGCCGAGAAGCTATTTCAGACCGAAAATTGCGACGAGAGTACTATCAAAATTGGATCCGCCAGAGCTGCTCTCGAAATCAATAACCCTTTCCACGAGTATTTCTTCTCTGACACCAGCGCTCAGAATATATCTCATCTCCATAGACTAAAATCAGAATTTCCTCAATTGGCTGGCAGAATTCATATACAGAACGCAGATGCTGGGAAAGCAATTCTTGATATCTGTTCTAGAACAAACTGGCGGATGAAACGAGCAGTCTTATTTCTTGATCCATTCAACCTCGAAATTTCATGGCCGACTATCGAAACTATAGCCGTGACAAAGGCTATCGACATGTGGTTTCTTTTCCCCATCAGTGCAGTAAATAGAATGCTTGTTAAAAACGGCCACATTGATCTAGGGTGGGAATTAAAACTGAACGATGTTTTCGGAACGAATAGCTGGAAGAAACATTTTTACAAAGCCTCAGGACAAATGAGTATCTTCAGCATGCTGCCTGAGGATACAAAGAAAAAAATCGCCGACTTTGACGGTATCAAAAAGTATACTATCGAGAGATTACGAACAATCTTTGCAGGTGTTGCTCCTAACCCACGGGTACTTACAAACCAAAAAAACAGCCCGCTTTTTGTTCTGTTTTTTGCAGTATCTAACGACAGAGGAAAAGCAACAGCTTTAAAGATTGCGAATCACATCCTCAACAACACATAAAATAATGGCCTCAACTCACACAAAAATAGAATGGACCGACAGAACATGGAATCCAATAACCGGTTGCACTCCCATAAGTGATGGCTGTAAAAATTGTTACGCCATCAAAATGGCCCGAAGGCTAAAAGCAATGGGCAATGTTCGGTACCGTAATGGCTTTCAAGTAACCCATCATCCTGATCTTTTTGACCAACCACTTCATTGGAAAAAGCCATGCATGGTTTTTGTCAACTCAATGGGAGATATGTTTCATGAAAGTATTCCGCTGGAGTATATCCAGCGAGTCTTTGAGACAATGGTCAAGGCCAGTCACCATGTTTTTCAGGTATTGACAAAGCGATCATCGAGAATGCTCGAACTCGCCCCACATCTGCCATGGCCTGAAAATATCTGGTTAGGAGTAACGGTCGAAGCAGGAAAATATTTATACCGAGTTGATAACCTTAAAAAAACCAACGCAAAGATAAAGTTTCTGTCGATCGAACCAATGATCGGGCCAGTAGACGGACTTGTGCTTGATGGCATTGATTGGGTAATCGTCGGTGGAGAATCTGGCCACCAAGCCAGAATCATAGAAAAAGAATGGGCAATTGCCGTCCGTGACACATGTACATCCAGTGAAGTTCCTTTCTTCTTCAAACAGTGGGGAGGAGCAAACAAGAAGAAATCGGGGAAAATCCTTGATGGCAAAGTCTGGAATCAATTTCCTATCAAACGATCTACACCGTCACCGCTGAGCAAAGAAGTTTAGCAAAAAATAAAAACTTGTTCCAGAATTCGTTCCTGAATTGCAGTTTGACAATAACTAGACTGACGCGATTTTCAATAACCTGGAGTGTTTGATAGTGAACAAAATTGTAATAGAGCTCAACGAGGCCCTAAGTTCATCCCCTTCGTTGCCTTTTCTCTTTATCGGTTCAGGTTTTTCGAGAAGATATCTTAACCTACCCGACTGGAAAGGACTAATCTCCCTATTCGCTGAGAAGGCACACCCAGAGAGCGGAGAATTTGCGTATCAATTTTACAAAAATAAAATCGATGACGGATCACAGTCTATTGACGAATTATTACCAAAAATCTCAAAAGAAGTTGAAAAGGATTACACGAATAGACTTCTAACTTATCCTGAATATGAAGAGCTTCGTTTACAGTACCGACATGAAATTAAAGATGATATCTCCTGCCTGAAAATTGGGATGTCGGATTACTTTAAAAACGTCGAAATTAAATTTGGAACTGCAGATCATCAAGATGAGGTTCTGGTATTAAAATCAATAAAAAGTAAAGTGGCCGGAATTATTACCACAAACTTTGATACTTTTCTTGAGTACATTTTTGATGATTTCGAGACATACATTGGACAGAGCGAACTTCTTTTCAGACAGACTTACGAGATGGCCGAAATCTACAAAATACATGGATGCTGCTCTGTGCCAAGATCCATGGTTTTGACCAGTGACGATTATTACGATTACAATAAAAAAAACGCATATCTTTCAGCAAAACTGCTAACAATTTTCCTTGAGCATCCTGTTATTTTCATTGGGTATTCCCTCAACGACGCAAATATAAAAAATATTTTGTCAGACATTGTCCAGTGTCTCACTGATGAGCAATTAAATAAATTGTCAAAGCGATTATTTTTCATTTTAAGAGCAAACGAAGGTCGCCCCGAAGGTGTAATTACCAGAGAAAAGGAATTCGAAGGAAGAACATTTCAAGTAACAGAAATAATAAGAAAAGACTTTGCGGAGGTTTACAACACAGTGGGGAGATCCAATCCAAAATATGTCCCCAAGGTATTGAGAGCTCTTAAAAAGGATATCTATGAACTCGTTACCACGAACGATCCAAAGGGCAGGCTTCTAGTTCTCGATATTGATGATACAAACCACATCGACAAGGTTGACTACGTTTTAGGTGTTGGGGCTAAACGCCAATATGGTGACGAAGGATATGCAGGACTGTCACCTATTCATTTATTTGAAGACTTACTGTATGACAATAAGGGATATAACCCTGACAAAATCGTGCAGATGACATTGCCGAAGCTTCTCAAAGCACACGCTAACAGTATTCCGGTTTTTAAGTACGTTCGAGGAATGGTGGGAGGACTGCCCCTCAGGGTTAATGCCTACGTTGAATGTTATTCCACATTCGACTCACATTTAAATACATCAATCCGCAAGAGGCCAAGCCTAACTGCGCATTCGATATCTGAGGTCAGATCGCACTATAACTTAGAGGATCAGATTGGGGTACAAAAATGCTTGGCGGATGTCATTAAGCTAAAGGAGGGAGAAATCAATGTTGATAGCTTAAAAGCACTCTTGATAGATATCTACGAACTCCATCCTCAAATATTTGATAAAGAAGCGACCACTAGTCAAAATCTCAGATCTCTATTCAGGAAAGCCGCGAAGATATATGACTGGATGAAATACTGTGAGCAAAAAAAAATAATGGCACTGACTGAGTAAGTAAAAGATTTAACTTTCACCCCTCAACCAGTGCCTTATTTTGTTGATGCTGGTATTGGAACAGGAGCATCACTTAAGAATACTCCAGACCAATCGCACCCCCGACGCTTACATTATACACATTGAAGGGATACTATTGTAGCACTTTTTTCAAAAATTAGCTTAATTACCGTCCCGGAATGTAGACCAACCACCGGGTAGCAAGTCCTTGGAGGCTTTTGTATGTTGATCTCCCTGTTACCAACCGCGTGAAAGCAACTCCTTCACACTAACGGCATTCAACACCGAGGCGCAGGTCTCCCAATCGGCGTCTTCCACTTTACTGTACTTCACATCAAACGGATTTCTGGTAGCCGTAGTTCGGTCGATGAGTTGCCTGGCAGCTTGCTCGTCGTTGAGAGCAACTCGCACCCAAACGTCCTCAAGTGTGTCTGGGATCTGGCCGAATATCCCATGAATTGCTTCAAGCCGATCAGCCAAAACTTGATGGACTCGGTCTTCGACAGAATCTCGGTAGCGGAGATTTGCAATCCAAATTTCGGTGCGTGCCTGCCCGATCCTTTGAATACGGCCTTTTCGTTGCTCAAGGCGTGTCGGGTTCCATGGAAGGTCAATGTTGATCAGTGTGCCAAGGCGCTGAAGGTTAAGACCTTCTGATGCGGCATCTGTACCGAGCAACAGCTTGAGATCACCGGAACGGACACGTCCCTTGAGGATATTCCGGTCACATCGCTGAAATCTTCCCTCGCGCCAGAAACCGGATCGGTTGCTACCGGCATATAACCCGATATCTATACTGGCAAACTCGGCAAGCTTTGACAGTTCATTTCCGACCCAGCGGACGGTGTCGTAATACTGTGAAAAGAGAATGCAGCCCAGATCCAGCCAGCTTTGAGTGGTGTCTAGGTGGGTGCCCCGAAGATAGCTAATCAAAGCTTCAAGCTTTGGATCGTTATTGCCACCTTGCTGCAGTAGGTCTAGACATCGGCGAAGTGAGGTTAGTTCATCAGCAGTAAAGTTTTTGAAATCGCTCGCTGTCTGTGATGGTCGTACCACCTGGATATCAATATCTTCTTCAGCATCATCGTCATCCTCATCGTTGGAGAGGTCTGGTTCTTCTCCGAGCAACCTCCTGATGGTGTGACGACCCGCTTCCATCGAACTACCAAGGCGTCTAAGAAGTAGTGTCTTAAAGAATCCTGCACCTTTTACCCTTTCTTGGAGCAATAGAGAAAACGCTTCTGCCTCTTGATAAGCTTCACGCAAGTATCCGCTGAGTAACAGAGCACCTTCGTTTTCCTCACCGAATAACTTCACTGTCACTTTAGGCAGAAAATAACTGCCAGTGGCAGGATTGACCATCTCTTCCAGATAACCGCGGGTTCGACGGACAATACACCTTAAAAGAGGATTGAAGCGTTCGCCGTATTCGGGGAGTAATCCATTTTTGAGTTGGACGCGCCGGATAGCCGGTGAGAGTTTGTCAAGACTCTCTGGGCTAAATTGCCATTTGGTATCATCGGCATCAAGGCTGCGACGGATACGGTCGAATGCTGCATCTTCAAACCGGGACGGCAGTGGGTCACGGACGTATTGCCAGCCTTCACGGTCATCACTCGCTGGGACAACCCGTTCTCCGCTGGCAATCTCAAGACAACGGCTGGGCCGATACCACGGACTGGTATGCGTCCATCCGCCGAGAACTCCTGCATTGCCGCGGGAGAGAATATTAAGGAGATCCCAAGCCTCCACCGGATGAAGTTGCACTGGGGTGGCGGTGGCTAAAAGCATGCTTTTCGTTTTAAGACCAATTTCCCAAAGAAATGCCATCAATTTATTCGGTGTTACCTTCTCGTCAATCTCATCGGCTGCGGCATCCGTCTTTGGTACTTTGCGACGACGGGCGCGGTGCGCCTCATCCACAATGACACAGGTGTATTGACGGCTCAGAAGTTGATTTACCGCCTCGGGTAGACCACGTACTACCAAACCTTGAGAAACCAGCCCGATCCTTCGCGGACATTTGCCGAGGGATCTCTGGCCGTCAGATGGATATTCAAGATCGTTCTCATCCACCCAGGCTCGACCGTTCCACCTCGCGGATGGCAGCATGAGAAATTCCATCATTTCATCTTGCCACTGTTGGAGAAGTGGCTTAGGTGCGAGAACAAGAATCGGTCCGCCGTCTGGATCATCGAGAGCCATGAGAAGCGCGGCCATGGCAAGTTGAATTGTTTTCCCTAAGCCAACTTGATCTGCGAGGACAAGACGAGCGCCTCCCAGTCTGTGTCTTTCAAGAGCTAAGCGAGCAAAATATTTTTGATGTGGCCAAAGACCTTGTTCTCGGCGATAAATAGGAGTTTCGACTGCGGCTGTGGCGGCTGCGGTGGTCAGGTCGGCGGTTGCTTTCCATTCTGCAGGTTCAACGACTACCCGCTTGATAATTCGCTGCACGTCTTGGGTGATGAATGAGCAGCAAGCGAGATCCACAGCCTGGGGGGCATTCCATAGCGCATCAAATTCTTCCTGCACCCACTTAACAGTGTCGGGGTCGTTATCTTCCCACAGTAATTCATAATTAACCTTCCAGGCTGAAGCACTCTCGTTTACACTGCCGAGAAAAGCAGTGGCAGATCCGTCAGCAAGTCTCACGACACCGGCTTTGCCGTGGATGAGTCCAAACGCGGAATCGGGTAATACCCGCACCTCCATCTTCCCACTGGTAAGGGCGTCATACAGAGCACGGTAGCGTGGAATCGCATTTGGCGGTGCTTCCTCCGGCCTGCCGGAACACCAGCTTCGACGGAGTGCTGCTTGAGCGGCGGCAGCGGTAACGAGATCTTGCAGATCAAGGTCTGAGTTGCAAATGATCCTTACTGGGCCAGTTACCTTGGAAATGGCTTCTCCAGCCACCTCGAAAAGACTGGAGCGGAAATAACCAGCAATGCGATCATAGGAAACAGCTCCTTCAAGGCGTTGGTTCAAGACTGCGTGGTCGAGTCGGTTTCGACGGCTGGAGTGGCGTTTTAACATCAGGCTTGGTCATTACGAAGGCGACCGGCGAGGATGCGGGCGGCTTCGGAATCAGGAATCCATTCATCCATGCCCACAGCGTTCCCAAGGGCTGCAAGCCATTCGAGCAGGGCGACGAATCCTTCCCGCTTGCCCCAATATCCTTGACCGAAGGTGTCGCGCAGATATTGGCGCCCTGGTTCCGGGCTCTTGTCAGCAGCATTGGTTTCCCGAATGGTGAAGAGCAGGTGGCGAAGCGGTGAGGATGCAAAAGGGTGCGTTCCGGTCGCGGCGCGTCCCCGACGGGCTGGGAGTGCATCGGCGTTGCATCCGCCAATTTGCGCGAGGCCGGCGGCGGCGAAGCCGCTGGGAGTGTGCATGCGGGTGCCATTGGCTTTGTCGCTCTTGAGCAGCGGGCGGATGTCGGTGACTCCGAAGCCGCGAGCGAGTTCCTCATACATGCCTTTGCGGCGCTCACCACGGCTCTCGATGTCGAGGGCGCGGAGGTAGTAACGTTCAACGAGAGAAAGGTCGCGCCACGAGGCATCGAGACCGCGCGGGATAAGCAGGTCGCAGGCAATGGTGATGGCGCGTTCAATGACGATCTGGAAATCGCTCTTCATGTTGCGGTCGCGCACGGCGAAGACTTCGTGCTCCACGTCCTTGCCGTCTAGGGTGGCGTATTGGGTGAGCACCTTGAGGGCGGCGGCGTAGGCGGCCAACTGGTAGTCGGCGTCGTTAAAGTTCGGCTCGCCGTCCTCATCGAGCGCCTGCATGGAGGCTATCTGGCGGCGGACCTCGTCCTCGACTAGCGGATAGACCTCGTCGAGGAAACCGGGCTCGGGAGAGACGCGCTTGCGCAGGACGAGGCAGACAGTGCCGGTAACGTAGTTGCCTTTCTTGATGCCGACGGCTTCGGTCTCAGTGCTGATGGTCCAGGCCGCGGTGGCCTTCAATCCGGCGGCCCACAGGATCATGCCGAGGTCGGCCCATACCGCCGGGTCTTGATGGGTGAACTGCACCATCTGCAGGCCGTTGTCCGGCATGTGGCGGGCGAGGTTCTTGTAAATCTCCACCATGGAACGGCGGAAATCCTCGCCGTCGCCGCGAACCGCGAGTTCGGCTCGTGCGTCAGGCGTCCAGTTGGGGAAGGCTTTGGCGAGTTGCTTGTCATACCATGCGAGGAAAAAGTCGCCGAGTTCGTGGTAGTTCACAGCGTCTGCGTAGGGCGGATCGGTGACCCAAAGATCGCAAGTCTCGCGGAGATCGCGGGCGTCGGCAATGGTCGTGACATTTTTCGCAGCGACCGTGTTTTCAACTCGGATTACCGCAGGCCACGCGGTGTTCAGCTTATGAACCGGCCGCACACAGAAACTGAACAAGGTGTTCAGTGCTTGGTTGGCGAAGGTATGCGCACCACCTTCCTTGGTTTGGTCCGCAACCCACTGGCAAAGCCGGGCATCCCAATTCGCAATCCTCCCCAACCCCAGCAGGCACCCTACTTTCGCCTCCTTCGATTCCGCCACCCGCCCAGAAATTTCTGCGAGCAGGCCGTGGGTGAGCAGTTGGCGGGGGGTGAAGAAGTGATGCCAATTGGCCCAGCCACGGGTGCGGATGGGCTCTTCGGTTTTTTGGCCACCTTCCGGAATCGACTTCGATGGAATGAATCCTTGGAGTTGCCACTCGGCGAATCGTTCGCGGAGGAGCGCGAGGACACAAACCTCGCGCTGGAGGTCGGCTTCGTCGGGGGCGGCGTAGCGGCGGATTTCGTGGATTTTGCCATTGGGGCCGGTGACGGTCTTCACCCAGCGGATGCAGTAGAGGCGTTCCTGGAAGACGTCGCCGAGGCGGGGAACAAGGTCGTCGTTGGTCCAGCGGCGCAGGCCGTCGGCCCCGCGAAGCGCCTCGACCGACCATGAGCGGTCGCGGTTGAATGGATCAATGACGCGACTGTCTACCACGGTGGCGTCCTTTTTGTCCTTGTAGGCTTTCACCTCGTCGGTGGAGACCGTTACGATTTCCGGCTGGAGAAGGTCGGAGCCGGTGATGCGCTGCCATTTGCATACAACCTTCGATTTTTCCCCCACGAGCCAGCTCGGTGCGAGCGGGATGAAGTAGTCGCAGCCTTCGGGCTTCACCTCGACGCAATACAGAAAGGCGTCGGCGCGTTCGCCGTCGGCGTTGTGCTCGATGCCCCATGCGGTGACCTGCCGGTCGGCCTCGGCGAGAGCCTCAGTCTGCACACGCATGACTTCCTCCTGCACTTCCTTGCCACCACCGAGGAGGTGGAGGCTGGCCCAGGTGAGCAGCCCGGCCACGGGATTGAGATCGGAACCGAAGGCTTCGCAGCCGATGCGGGCTGCCTCGAAAGGGATTGAGCCGCCGCCGGAGAAGGCATCGCCGACGCGCGGTGTGTGCCCGAAGGTGCGCTGGCCGAGTTGCTCGACGAGTTCTGGCAGGCTGGTGGCGGTGGTGCCGAGGTGGTCATTGATCCCGGCCCAAGCCTCGGGCGTGGGGCCTTCGAGGTTTTCCGGGCGCTCGCAACGGGTGATGCGCTCGGCGTAGCTGAGGCTATGAAAGCAGCGGATTTGCAGTTGGCCTATAAACGTCTGCAGTGTCTCGCTGCAACGGCCTGCCTCAAGCACAGCAGCGTCGATGGCTACGCAGGCCTTTTCTTTCGCCGCCTTATCGCCTTTCGCCACGGTTTTCGATGCCTTACGCAGCCTTTTCACCTCCTCACGTGCCGCTTCCCATGCGCCTTCGAGTTCGTTCCACTCTTCCATTTCTGAGCGGGTCGCCATTGAGCTCAGTTCTGCAGCGTTGAAACGCTTGTCTGAGCGCCAGCGGGCGAGTGTACCCTCGTCGTCCATCGTAAGAATCTTCAAGAAGATCTCACGGTCTTTCTTCGGATTACTAGAGGCTGGCATGAGCATGCCGAGAATGGAAGAGCGGACGAGAATGAGCGGCTTGCGGCCCCACCATTTCCCCAGCCGGGTGAGCGTCTGGCTGTTGTTTGCCTTGCGTTCCTTGTAGGATTCGGCAGAGAGGCGGGCAATAGGAAACTGGGTCTCGATGAAGGTGGGCATAGGAATTTGATTCACATAGGTAATGTTAGCTGATGATGACTCAGCAACTCTCGCCGGGCTTTGGGTGACAGTCCTTCGCCCTTGACGAAGGGGTTGTCTGCTAACGCAGCCCGAAGGGCTTTACGCCAGCCTATCCCTTTCTGCAAGGCCTGGCCGGTGGTGGCGATGGTCATGGTGTAGAGCCACCAGCGTTCCTCAGGAGACAGCGCCTCCCAGTTGCGCAAGGCATTAGGAATGTCAGCAGGTGAGGCTTCCTCCACCGCCCAGCAAAGAATACAAAGCTCCTTGCCAAGAGAGGGATGGACTGGCACGGGTTTTCCAGGGTTCTTGTGAAATTTGGCAGCTGGCAAACCGTTGGCCCGAAGACGACGATTAGCCTCTTCCCAGAATGCCGGAGCGAGGGCAAGCCAGCGGGTGCGGTCGATGATGACTCGCAGTGCAGGATCAGTAGGAGAAACCACATTGGTTGATCGAGCGCCGAAACTATCAAGGTCAGAACCACGATGCTCAGTAATGCAAATCATGTCACCTTTGCCACTGCCTTTCGGTACGTCGATTAGAAAACCATGGCGGGCTTCCTCCGGCAGAAAGCCTAGACCAATGATCTTCCTGTCTGAGGTGATCCGTCTCATATTTTACTGTGATACCTTGGCAAAGTTAAAAGGCTGATTAGTGGCCTTGAGCCAGTCAAGAAGTGCCTGACCTGTGGGGAATCCAACTGAGCCAACTGTCATTCGCAAACTACCACCACTGACGATTTCCTGAAGTTTTTCCGCTACTGATTTTAGTGCGAGAGCGTCATACCCTCCATTCAAGGCACCAGAATAATCTAAGTTCTGCAGGCCATCACTGCTCTCAGCTGTAAGGCTGATGTCATATGCGCTGGCACCGACAATTGTTTCCAGTCTTTGGATGAAGTTCCAAACCGCCCCCGAGTCATCAAGCTTTGTAAGTTGATTCCAACGGGCAGGGATTGTTGGATCTATTGCACCGCCCCCACCACCCCCGCCATCCCCCTTCTGGGGAATTTGAATTCTGATCGTCTCAGAGTTTAGGTCGTAAACGGGAGAGACAGCCATAGCACAAACAATTCGGCATTTCTCAGGGACACGGAATGATCCGTCGTATGTAGCACAAGTAGCGCTGGTTGGCGAGGAACCATCGGTGGTGTAACGAATGGCAACCCCGTTAGCCTTCGGCAAGGCAAGTAACTCTACCTCGAAATGATCACCTCTATTGTGAAGTTGGTACTTCAACCGAAGTTTTGCTGACCACTCTCTTATCTCACTGACGCGAAGAGAATCAGCCGGGTCGAAAGCTAGAAATCGGTAACGCATGCCTGAGGCCTCAAAGCGGGCTGGTGTCGGCACCGGGCTTGAAGATGCTGTTGGAACAGCATCACCAGTTTCATAGACAACACAAGGGGCATGCAAAGGCTCAATTTTCAGGAAGGTGTGCCCGTCTCCCTCTTCTTGAACAGACAGTTCGCGAATAGAGACCTCAGGAACTGGTGGAGGAAAAGGACCTCGACGAATATGGTTTCCTTCTTCACGCCAGAGTCCACGGCGAAGACAATCTGCTTTAAGTTCATCGAGAGCGGAAATTTTATGAAGTGGCCAGTTCGTATTGACCGCGGCGGCCCGTTTAAAATCCGACCATAATACAACCTTGGCATCAGCCGAACCAAACAGACGCGCCTCCGCACGACTGCGGAAGCTATCGTCATCAATCTTAGTAGTAAATTTCTGCGCTCCTTCTAGGGTCTTGCGGGTTGTGGCCTCACCACTCTGATTGCCGGCAAAGGCCAGGTCAAGACCAGTGGCTCGCAGGGCTGAATTGATGGAAGGATAGACAATTTGATCGAAAGCCTCCTTAAGCGCTGAAGTGAATTGCAGACTCACGCGGTCGCGAAGCCCGTCAAGCGCTCTCCATTGGGGATCATCGGCTGGGGTATTCTCCGCTCTCAGTTCGTCTTCAATGCTCTGCAAGGCACGGGTTTGCCTGGCGGAATCAAGTACCTTCTGGAACGTATCTCTTGATCCGGTAAGAAAAAGGACACGGTTCTTGTATTGCTGCTGCCCCCACCATGCCTGCCAGTCAGCGGATATAGGCAACTGGTTCGCATTACCACCTGGGCGAACTATAACCAAAGTAGTCTTCTCCTGTTCGATCTGGACTTGATCCGGAGGCGGTAAAACTTTCACTATCTGATAACAATCCCGTAATGTCGCAGAAAAATAATCTTCTAAATGCTCCCTTAGCATACGGTCCACTGTTTCTGAGTGGAGAGACAAAGCAGTAGAACGGAGTTTCGCGGCTAGATTTTGCTGGTTTTTAAAAAAGAGCCTGCCATCTGCGGAGTTATGGAGATACCACGCACGAGTTGCTAACTTGTCGAGTACGTTTGCTTTGAAGGTGGATAAGTCTCGCCCAGGGCGCTGGAGGCAATCAACGAGTTGATATTCCCGCAAACCATGAATGGCGCCGGGGGTTGTTGAAAGAGAGGCAACAAGAATCAGTCGTGCAGCATCTGAAGCGTCAGTGTTTCCGTTGGCAATGTCGATCTGTTCAACCTCAGCATCCCCGCTGTGGGCGATATCGTGAGCTATAGCCTCACTCAGCGAAGGATTGATGGTGCGGATTTCAGACGATATTTCGTCAAGATTGAGATCAATATCGTAAGGGTGGATCAAATCGATACGTGCCGATTGTTCGGATTTCCAAAGATTGGACACAACCATCTGCATAAGCCGAATAACGCCTCTGGTTTGCTGAAATCCTTCGTTTTCTTTAAACTTACCGACAAGCTCCCTCAGGTCTGGATGAAATGGATAAGAGTCCAGAATACGAGTATAGAGAGATTCAGGTGAGCTGGTTGTCAAATTCATTTTTGCTGCTTCACGGAGAGCCTCACGGTAAGCAGCTGCCACATTGTCGATCTCCGATTCCGGAGCGATATGCTCAAATAGACGTTTGCGAAGGATGTGATAAAGCTCATCGCCATTAGGATTGACTGGCGTAATCGGAACAGCAATTCGCCTAGACTCTGACGTAATCCCTTGTATAGCTCTGTTGAATGCGGCCTCGAGATGGGATTGGCCGATGCTGAAATTTGTACCGGCCAGATCGGAAAGGACCAGACAAACGTTGTCCATCTCAGCAACTGCAATGAAAAGGTTCGCCAGAGCTGTTGTCGTCACAACTCCTAAATCGGCATGGCCTATCGGAACAGCGACAGCGTATTCTAAATAAGGGGGAAGTTCATCAAGGAAAAGAATAAGCGGATCACCACCGAGCAGCTGTTTCCAAGCTTCCGGTCCGGGTGCACTGGGAAGTGGGGAGATGTAGCGAGCGAACTGCTCAACTTTGCATAGCTGTTCCGCGATCGATCCCCATATTCCTCCAACCGCATCGGTACTTCTCCCGTTAAAACCTACTACACGGCAGCGGTTCAGCCTGGGAGCAGGATCTTTGTCGCCGAGTACTTTTTTTCGCAACTCGGGATCACGCGCCAGTAAGCCAAGCGCAATCATACTGTGAGTTTTACCACCACCCATGGCCTGAGACAGCAAAAAGACGGACGAGCCTGCACCGGCCCCGCCTAAATGACGAAATGCTCGATCAACAAGTGTGAGCATGCCGTTAGTAAAAAAATTCTCCTCAAAAAATTCAGATCCATTGACCTGCGCTTTGAGAAATGTGTCGAGGCTAAGGACGGTGGCTCTTCTGTCCGCAGCAAAGACTGATGAGCGAGGTTTGCATAGAGAATGAATGCTCATAGTAGGTATATGATAGCGTTTTTAAAAAGCTCTAATAAAACCCGGCTCCAGTATTCGGAAAGCCGAGACCCAAGTGACAGCTATCCTATCAATTTTGTTTATCAAAATCAAGGTGACAAATGACCCTTCGAATCGAGATCTGCAAACCTCATCATGGAACAAAGCTAGATTGTAGCTTATACATAGACACATCCTCATCCATTTGCCAACGACCCGTTATGACGCTGACGCGGCAAACACAACGGTCCGGAAAAGTCTTACAGTCCGAGACATGATAACGAGGCTATACCCCCCCTCGGGGCAAGCAATATTCTCACTGGCTTCCAGGTTCATCAAATCGACTATATTCTTCGGCGTGCTGAGGGCTTGTTCTGTCGCACGCGACTATCCCTCAAGGAAAAAGTCAGAATCGACCTTTTTTATTTCATAAGTATCGGCTATCGAGACGCCCATATTGTAGTCGATCATCCGCTCAACTAAACGGCTGCCGGCAATCAGCACTACTTTCGGATCTATAGCCGCGACGTATTGTTCAGCGTCTTTGGTAAAACTGCCGGTTGTGATGAATACCCCCTTCTTCGCCCGTTGTCCATGTAGAGCACCGACAAACTTCTGAATCTCAGGTCTGCCAATTTAGCCCTGCCATCGCTTTGCCTGGATATAGATGACATCCAGGCCGAGTTTATCCTCCTTGATGATGCCATCAATGCCTTCATCGCCACTTCGACCAATCGCCTGACCAGCATCCTTAATGGAACCACCGTACCCCATCTTGACGAGGAGTTTGACCACGAGTTGTTCAAAAAATTCTGGTGAATTATTCGACACTAATAACAAAAGCTCCGTCGCCAGGCCGGCACGCAGTTTCTGATATGCCATTTCAAAGATCTCATCAGGTGTTGACGATTTTTCATCACTATCATCGATTATGATGGATGTCTTTTCAGTTTTATTAGAATCTCCGTTCTGGTTATGAAATACGACGAACTCCGGAAAGGCCTTGAGTTGATGGACACGTATTGTTGATGGATTCCCGGCCAGCAATTCCTTGCCTCGTTCAGTGATGCAAAAAGACCCGCGTTTCGGACTCTCAAGGAGCATTGCCTTCGACAAGTACGTTCTGGCCCATGCGACGCGATTTTTATAAATCGCCTGCGTTCTACTTGGCAGCATCTCCTTTTGGTCGGCTTCGCTCAGTTTGAAATGGTCAGCCATCGCCGCATATGCTTCTTGGAGGCTGTGGACTGCGCCATCCTCAGCGAATAGTAACATTGGCAAAAAAAATGCCTGGAAATCTGGAACGGCCACTGCGCACCTCCCGTGTCTGAGGTATTTGATAATAAGAGCACCGAAATTTTTATAACAATATCTAGGAGGTCCTGCAATGAAACTGTGGACACGGGGAGATTTACTCGCAGCCGTTCAAATTATGAGACAGTTGCTTATACAGAAGGAAGATCAGACAAGACTCAAAAGAGCCTGTAATTGGACAGAAAAATCGACAACCGACGAAAACTGCATGATCCGAAATGCATTCAGAGGTTATCCCACTCTGAGCGCCAACAAATTAAAACGAGACTCATTGCCCATCTAGCGAGGTATCTCTAACCATAGTTTTGTGGTCTGATGGGCAAATATCTGCATCAGAAAAGCGATCAAATCTTTTTTTATCGCTAAAAATAATAAAAGTCCAGATACCTATATTAGAGTTGGACAGTGGTCGGAGTCCATGCAGGTATCGTCTATACATTTGTATAGCATAATATACATACAAACCTATATCGTTTCCCGCAACGCTTTCAAAAGCCTTTCACCCGTAACACTCGCCCCCAACACAATCAAGGCACGAATTGCAGCAGTTTCACTGATGTGCCGGTGACTCTCTTTGTTCATCGTCGCGGTAATCTCTTTAAGCCTGGCAATATCATCATCATAAAGTCGGTAGGCCTTCAACGATGGTTTTTTTCTTGATGGCACCAAATCGAGACGTTCTTTGGAATCAATTTTTGATTCTGTCGTTTGAGCCAGCTTGGATTGTCCGGTAATTTTTTTAGTTGCCATATCCCAGAATCTCCTCGGTAAGTTCTTTGAAATCTTCGGCACCGCAAGATCTTGGGTCGAAAACCATCACAGGTTCATTGTTCATTTGCGCTTGGTTAATGGCTTCATTTCTACGGATCACGGTTTTTAAAAGATTCTTCCTGTATGGTTCCAATTGTTCTTCGACAAATACATTGGAGAGCTTGTTGCGGGAGTCACGCGCATTTCTCAAAATCATATATTTAAAGTCGCTCGATTCTTTCACATCCTCGATCGACCGAAAAAGATCGGCAATACCATCCAGGGAATAACGTCCGTAAATAGTCGGGATCAAAATCATGTCCGAGGTATAGATTGCATTGATCGTGAGGACGTTAACTGTCGGTGGACAGTCGATGATGATGAAATCGAAATCTTTTTCGATTTTTTTCAAATGATTATGGAGAAGCTTTTCCCTGTGGATTTTCGTTGTGATCTGTTCGGCGGTAATGGCCAGATGGATATTGGAAGGGATAATAAAAAGATTTTCAACTGGCTCTTCATTTTCACCGAGCACTGCTTGACGAATGACATTGTCAATTTTACACGATTTGCTCGACAGCAGCTCACCCACTGTTTGATTTCTGGGAATGTCCGTGCAGAAGATCACAGAGCTGTGCGCCTGGGGATCCATATCGATGAGAAGGGTCTTCTTTCCTGACATCGCCAGACAATATGCCATGTTTGTGGAAATCGTTGATTTTCCGGCACCACCCTTCTGGTTGAGTATTATTATTTTCATCGTGTTTTCCTATAGTAAAGATCAACATGTATATATTTTTTGTGATCTATTTATACAACTAAAAAGATATATAACAAAGTAAATAAATATTCATACCTTTGTATAGCACAAAAGATATAATAATCATCCAAAAAAAAAGCCGTCCCCCGAAGGAGACGGCTGTGGTTGAATAGTTATGCGGCAATCGATATGGATTTCAATTCAGCCATCTTTTCAGTCAATACCCAAAGAGCCTGATTCAGCTTGATATTGCGATCAAGGGCTTTTACCGCTCTGGTAGTGACTTTTCGAGGGCCACCTTCTCCATTGACTTTGCCTTTTACTCCGCCTTTGATGATATTCTCCTGGACTTTATTGAATGTTGTCCAGAGACTATTGCTGCCATCGGCAAAACGGCGCTGTGTCAACAACTGATCCGGAGATATAGGAGCGTTACCCAAATCCTCATATACCAGCTTGTGAGCTGCTGCAGCATAGGCGATCTGCTCGTCGTAGCCTAACTGGATGCCTTTCAGATAATCCATCTGGTCGTTGATGACCGTAGCAGCAGCGGTGATCTTATCAGCAGATTCAACAAAATCATTTTGGTTAAATCCGACATGCCGATGGGTGAAGTT
>Ga0209346_1000657_pt1 | contig 26535 bp, 22 predicted proteins | sample AutmiccommunBRH9_FD_187381 | JGI IMG/M metagenome (GOLD analysis project Ga0209346, IMG submission 187381) | Deep subsurface microbial communities from Mt. Terri, Switzerland - Autotrophic microbial communities BRH/9 (SPAdes) (version 2) | ecosystem: Environmental > Aquatic > Deep subsurface >...
TTCGTTTTTGCCCCCTTATATTTTTTTACTTTTTATAGACAAGACTGATAAACAGCCTTAATCTCGAATTCAAAAGAATATTCCGACAATAATAATTCTTCGCATCTACACATCATATGTAAATTGTTCAGAAGACAAGTTGTTTAATGTGCGAATAGATAATTTATTTTCTGAAAAATCTATTAAATACGAACAAAAAAAAGAATATTCTTCGTGTCACTTAATATTATAACTTAATGACCTAAAACTGTATATAAGGAATTTTTGTGAAAAATCATAAATTGACGAAAACTTAATCAGAATACAGAAAGGTAGTGATAGAACGAGTGTAATATTTTTTAAATAATATTTAAAATTATCTTATCATACATTGATTAATATTAAAATAGAAAATTTATAACCTAAGAATCCGATAGTTCTTTTTAAAAAATAACGATTATTATTTGATATCTGATGAATTTATATAAAAAACCCGACAACAAACCTGTCCCTGTGGTTACCCGTGCAACTTCCCGTCACACCAAAAAGAAATCGGCTACCTCGCCGATTTCCCCCATTCCCACTTCTAATTTCTCACTTCTAATCCCTACTTCTAACTTCTCACTTCTAATCCCTACTTCTAACTTCTCACCTCTAATTTTCTATACGATACTTTTGAATACCCAGTTCATATAAGTCACTGCCCTCAACATCATTTACAACGATTGCCGGAAAGTCTTCAACCTCTAAACGTCTAATTGCTTCCGGTCCTAAATCCTCATAAGCAATAATCTCGGCCTTTTTAATTGTTTTGGCAATTAAAGCTGCTGCACCTCCTACGGCAGCTAGGTAGACGGCTTTATTCGTCACCATAGAACTCTTAACTTCTTGGCTTCTGCTACCTTTACCGATCATTCCTCGTAAGCCTAAATCCAAAAGTATTGGTGAATATTTATCCATTCTATAGCTGGTGGTTGGTCCGGCTGAACCTATAGCTTTACCCGGCTTAGCAGGAGTCGGTCCTACAAAATAGATTAACTGATCTTTTATCGCAAAAGGAAGCTCCTTACCCGCTTCGACCAGCTCAACTAATCTCTTATGAGCTGCATCCCGAGCTGTATAAATCACACCGGTTATGAATACTTGATCCCCTACCTTCAGCTTAGCCGCTTCATCTGCAGAAATAGGAGTTGTTAGATGAATTGTCGCCATTTCTTTATCCCCCAATCAAATATATTCTTACTTTCCCTAAAGGATTACTTCCTTATGTCTTCCCGCATGACAATTTATATTTACTGCAACAGGGAGCGAGGCAATGTGTGCCGGATATATCTCAACATGAACGTCTAAAGCTGTCGTTCTGCCTCCAAGACCTTGTGGACCAATCCCCAGCTTGTTAACTTTTTCTAGCAGTTCTTCTTCCAACTCAGCAATATCTGCTAATTCACTTCGCCTTCCCAAATCCCGAAATAGTGATTTTTTAGCTAAATAAGCTGCTTTTTCGAAAGTACCTCCGATACCCACCCCCACAACAATTGGCGGACAAGGATTGGGTCCGGCTGTTTTTACACATTCAATAACAAAATCCTTAACCCCTTCTACGCCGTCAGAGGGTTTGAGCATTTTAACAAAGGACATATTTTCACTACCGCCGCCTTTGGCAGCCATATGGATTTTTATCTTCTCCCCAGCTACAAGCTCTAGATGAATAATTGCCGGAGTATTGTCCCCCGTATTCTTTCTTTCCAAAGGATGGGCGACGATTGATTTGCGAAGATAGCCCGCTAGATAGCCTCTTCTTACTCCTTCGTTTATTGCCTCCGTTAGGCTTCCACCAACAATATGAACATCCTGCCCGAGTTCAATAATGAAAACCGCAAAACCAGTATCCTGACAGATTGGCACCTGTTCTGTTCGGGCGATCTCCACATTCTCCAATAGTTGCTGCAAAACATCTTTTCCAGTCGGTGACTCTTCGGTAGCAAGTGCTTGCTTGAAGGCATCCTCTACATCCTTACCAATGTTGTAATTCGCCTCTTGGACCATTTGAGTAACCGCTTCTATAACCTGATCTACATGTATTTCCCGCAAGGTTTTGTCCTCCCTTTTTATCTTCGGTTTCAACAAGACTCCCTCCTCAAACCCGTAAGAGGGAGTTGTTTCAACCCTCGAAATAAGTCTCGCTAAATTCAGTAATATTGAACCTCGACTAAATACGCAACGTCCTGTTGCAACGTCGACATTTGCACATCCTGTGCTTCAAAAATTCCCCGTCACAATCTAACAGCCTCGGAAAATTTACCGAGGCTGGTACAGTTAGTCGCAGATAAATCTGCTTACTTGACGATCTCAATTACAGATTTTACAGCTTCTGCAGAGAAATCTAACGCTGTCTTTTCTTCATCTGTCAATTCAAGTTCATAGATTTTCTCGATTCCATCTGCTCCTAGCAGGGTAGGAACTCCTAAATAAATATCAGAATATCCATATTCGCCTTCTAAATAAGCGATTGTCGGAAGTATTCGTTTTTTATCCTTCAAAATTGCTTCCGCCATCTGAGCTAAAGCAGCTGCCGGAGCATAATAGGCACTTCCATTCCCGAGAAGGTTAACGATTTCTCCGCCGCCTTTTCTAGTCCGCTCAACTATTTCGGCGATTTTTTCTGCTGACAGAAGCTTTTCTAAGGGGATTCCTCCCGCAAAGGAATATCTAACGAGCGGAACCATGGTATCCCCATGTCCTCCAAGAACAAAGCCTGTAATATCCTCCACAGAAATATTTAGGGCCTCAGCAACGAAGCTGCGGAAACGGGCGGTATCCAGTACCCCTGACTGACCAATAACCCTTTCTCTCGGAAAGCCAGTAGTCTTGTAGGCAACATAAGTCATGGCATCTACCGGATTGGACAGGACGAGGATAAAAGAGTTAGGAGCATATTTTTTAATCTGCTCGGATACCTGCCGAATAATATTAGCATTAGTGTTAACTAGGTCGTCCCGACTCATCCCCGGTTTTCTTGGAATACCGGCGGTGATGATCACCATTTCAGCATCTTGGATATCCGCATAATTGCTTGTACCAGTAATTTTAGCATCAATCCCTAGCACAGGAGTAGCTTCAAACATGTCCAAGGCTTTACCTTTAGTAGGATTTTCAAATTGAGGAATATCTAATAAAACAATATCCCCTAATTCCCTTTGCGCTAAATACAAGGCTGTTGTAGCACCAGTAAATCCAGCACCCACGACAGCGATTTTTTTCCGTTGCAATCCCATCGCTTACTCTCCTCCGTTCAAATTGAAATTTAAGTACTTGTATCTCTATCGAGCGGCTATTCTTAATTTTTGCTGCTTACATATTATTGATTAATTCTGTTCCGAACTCTGAACATTTAAGCTCTTTAGCACCTTCCATTAACCTGGCAAAATCGTAGGTGACTAGCTTTTTAGAAATAGTCTTCTCCATCGCCTCAATGATTAGATCAGCAGCCTCATTCCATCCCATATAACGAAGCATCATTTCGCCTGAGAGAATTACTGAGGAGGGATTTACCTTATCCAAGCCTGCGTACTTTGGTGCAGTTCCATGAGTTGCTTCAAAGATAGCCACACCTTCAGTATAGTTAATGTTGGCGCCTGGAGCAATTCCAATTCCGCCAACTTGCGCAGCAAGTGCGTCAGATATATAGTCACCGTTCAGGTTCATCGTAGCAATTACGCCATACTCCTTAGGTCTGGTTAGAATTTGTTGTAAGAAAGCGTCGGCGATTACATCCTTAATAATAATCTTACCGGCTGCGATTGCCTCATCTTGGGCTTTATTAGCAGCATCAGCACCTGAACTCTCCACAATTCGATCATATTGCGCCCAGGTAAATACTTTATCACCATACTCCTTCTCAGCAACCTCATAGCCCCAATTTTTAAATGCTCCTTCGGTATATTTCATGATATTTCCTTTGTGAACAAGAGTCACGTTTGGACGTTTATTAGCAATCGCGAAATCTATGGCTGCACGAACTAAACGGTATGTACCTTCCTGTGATACAGGTTTAATTCCGATACCTGAGGTTTCTGGGAAGCGAATCTTTTTAACCCCTAACTCGTTTTGTAAAAATTGGATCAATTTCTTAACCTCATCAGTACCTTCTTTCCATTCGATACCGGCATAAATATCCTCAGCATTCTCTCGGTAAATGATCATGTCCGTCCATTCCGGATGCTTTATTGGTGATGGTACGCCCTTAAAGTAGCGAACAGGACGTACACAAGCATATAAATCCAATTCTTGGCGAAGAGCGACGTTTAATGAGCGAAATCCACCGCCAATTGGTGTAGTTAAAGGTCCCTTAATCCCGACAAGATATTCTCTCATTGCTGTCAAGGTATCCTCAGGTAACCATTCTCCCCACATTTCGTTAGCTTTTTCTCCGGTATATACCTCAAACCAAGCGATCTTTCGCTTGCCTGAATAAGCTTTTTCTACAGCAGCATCTAAAACACGCTGAGAGGCCGCCCAGATATCCGGACCAATCCCATCCCCTTCAATAAAAGGAATTATTGGATTGTCCGGAACATTTAATTTCCCGTTATCCATCGTAATTTTTTCTCCACTTGTTGGCATAGCAAATTTCTTAAAAATTGACATTAAAATACCTCCCTATTTTTTCCCTAGACTTATATTTTTGTATTTATGTGACATGCGCCCTAGAAGTGAGAGAGTAGACCTCTCACCTCTAGAATCTACACCCTGTCAGCGATTGGAATATATTCTTGATATGTTAATCCGGTATATTCTGCCCTTGGGCGGATTAGACGATTATTAGAATATTGCTCCATCATATGCGCAGTCCATCCCGAAGCACGGCTGATCGCAAATATTGGAGTAAATAAATCCATTGGAATACCCAAATAGGTATAAACAGATGCCGAATAAAAGTCAACGTTTGGCAATAGGCCAATTCTACTTGTTACTATCTCATCAATCTTAATGGACATCTCATACCATAAGCGATTACCGCTCAACTCTGCAAGCTGCCTGGACATCTCTTTAAGATGCTTTGCGCGAGGGTCTCCTTGCTTATAAACTCGGTGACCGATTCCCATAATCTTATCTTTATTTGCGAATTTTTCTTCTAAATATGGTTCAATGCGGTCAAGACTACCGATTTCCTCAAGCATAGTCATTACTTGCTCATTTGCTCCGCCATGAAGCGGACCCTTTAAGGTGCCAATCGCTGAAACCATTCCGGAATGCATGTCTGTAAGCGTTGCCACAGTTACGCGAGCAGCAAAGGTTGAGGCATTGAATTCGTGATCAGCATGCAATACTAAGGCTTTATTAAAGGCTTCTTCAGAAATTTTATCCGGCTTAACCCCACTCAACATATACAGAAAATTAGCCGCATACCCCAGACTAGTGTCCGGTTTCACAGGTTCTAAACCATCACGAATTCTGTAGAAGGCAGCAATTAATGTGGAAATCTGACCCAATATTCGTTTAGATTTGCGTTGATTGGCTTCCGCGGACAAATCCTGGACATCCGGATCAAAGAATGCAAGCATCGAGATTGCCGTCCGTAAAGCGGCCATCGTGTTAACATCCTTAGGATACTCTTTTATTGTCTTAATTACTTCGTCTGGTAATTCTGCTGAATTGTTTAGCTCTTTTTTAAATTCGGTCAGCTCTGATAATGTTGGTAGTTTGTCATACCAAAGCAGGTAAACCACCTCTTCAAAATCAGCGTGAGTTGCTAAATCATCAATGTTTATCCCTCTGTAAGTTAGCGTTGCCCCTACAATAGAGCTAATTGATGATTGCGCTGCAATGATTCCTTCAAGACCTTTTGAAGCTGTCATCTCATTCTCCCCTTTTTTTGAATATATTTTTATACCCCATCCTTGTCTTAAATTTTAATATATTATTAACATTTTGTGAACTATTATTCTAACTTTTCTAAAAGATATTATTTTTTCGTATAGTTAAAATTGTTAGAATATATAGTAGTTATCAGGTTAGATTGGTTCTAAAAACTTTTTGGCTTCTGTCGAAAAGTTAGCGCCGATAGTAAAAATGGATCTCACCGTTTTTTAGTTTCTTGTCTAACCACCTTCTCAGGTAGGACTGAATAATTGTTCGGCTAATCGGTAAAATCAGCAGGAATCCTAGAGCGTCTGTAAAAAAACCCGGAGTTAACAGCAATAATCCGCCCGCAAAGATACTAATCCCATCCATAAGTGATTTGCCGGGAATTCTTCCCTGAGCTAATTCACTTTGCGCCTGCGCCCAGGTTTTTAATCCTTCCTGCTTCGCTAAATAGGCGCCAACCACTCCAGTTAAGATTACTGCAAAAAAGGTTTGCCATCCGCCGATTAAGGAGGCTGCTTTGATTAGACCAAAAATTTCTAATGCCGGTACTCCAATCATTAGCAAAATAATTACTCTAAACACCCTTGTTGACCTCCTCCTTAGCAGATATTCCTAATTCGTCGTTAGTATTTACTAGTTGATTGATTCTATGATGAATGTCCGGGATTTTTTTATCCAGTCTGACCGGTCGATAATTTTTATCTATCCAAACATGCTTTGTTGTACCAATCGCCAGAAGCTTCCCGTCATTAGCTCTGACAACCTCGTATTCAAAGGTAATTCTTAAGCCGTTATATTCACTTACTTTTGTTCTTATCAGCAGCTCATCATCGTATTTAGCAGATTGCTTATATTGACAAGAAACATCTACTACAGGTAGAAGAACCCCCTTTTCCTCCATCTCCCTATAGCTGATCACCTCTTGCCTGATCATTTCTGTCCTCCCCACCTCAAACCAAATAAGGTAATTCGAATGATAAACCACACCCATTTGATCCGTTTCCTGATAGCGGACTTTAATTGCTGTTTCAACCCATCCCCCCATAATAAATCCCCCTTAACTCCTTTGTATATTATTTCTATTCTACCACATACCTTTGACCTAAATCATCCCAATTACACTACCCGGCTCTAAAAAGAATTTTAATGTCAACGCCAAATACAAATTAATTTATGTTATAATATTTTAAAAATTAAGATAATAGCTTACAAGATATTAATTAATAATAGAAAGGGGCAAAGCCATTATGAAAAAAATCAAATTCTCAGTTAAAAATAAAATGTTAACCAGCTTTATTTTTGTAATAATCATTATGGCTTTAGTTAGTGGGTATTCCTATTATGAAATTAACTCTATGCAAAAAAGCTATGAGAGAATCATTCAAACCAATCTAGTCTATTTAATTAGTTTTCAGGATCTGCAAAAATCGATCATTACGGAGATTGATTTGGTGAAGAATTACGCGCTAACAAAAGACAACACAATGCTTGAGCAAATTAAGCAACTAAATCTCCAAAATAAAGCAGCATTAACAGAAATCAGTTCCCACCCGCTGACGTCCGAAAAAAACTTTGATGTGGAGACAATGATCACCATGTTTGATAATTATACAAAGGACGAGCAGGAGATGGTTAAAGCAGTCGAGCAGGACAAGCTTCATGTCTTTTTAGCTTATAATGATAAAAAATTTGCCGAGGCAATTGATGGTAGGGTTAATCTAATTCTCTCCAAGATAAAAGAGGATGTTAAATTACAAAGGGATTTGTTACGGCAAGAGGTTGCGAAAAATAAAAATTTTCTAATCTCAGCCAATTTCATTACTCTTCTAATCACAATTGCCATCGCGATTTTAATCTCCAGGAAGATTTCCAAGCCGGTAAAAGGCTTATCTAATTATGCTAATCTTTTAGCCGATGGTGATTTTACTAACTCGATAGAAATTTTCCGCAGCAGGGATGAGATAGGCGAGCTAAGCATCTCCTTTTATGAGTTGCACAAAAAAATAAAGGAATTTATTAGACAAATTCAACAGAACTCCGAACAGGTTGCTCAGACTTCCCTGCAAATATCTGTCAGCGCCGAGCAAACTGCCAAATCTTTCGAACAAATTACCATAGCAACTCAAGAAATCTCCGCAAACTCTGAGAACCAAATTAGCAAGGTAAATGAATCTACTGAAAGTGTAATATTTTTCCGGAATGGGATATCCTCAATTGAGAAAAATGCCAATGAGGCTGCGGACTCAGCAAGCCATGCCTCAATTTCCGCAAATACCGGGAAGGAAATTGTCAAGAACGCCATAAACCAAATGCAAAGCATTGGACAGACGGTTGATAATTCAGTACTTATGGTCACCCAATTGAATCAACAATCCGAGAAAATCGGTGAATTTTCTAATTTAATTACCGATATCGCTGAACAAACCAATTTATTAGCCCTAAACGCAGCTATTGAAGCTGCCAGAGCTGGCGAGCAAGGCAAAGGGTTTGCTGTAGTCGCTGATGAGGTAAGAAAGCTTGCAGAACAAACAGCTAATGCGGCCAAAAATATTGTCGAAACAATTACCTTAATCCAACAAGAGACGGCGACTGTTGTAAAGACCATGTCAAATGGGAATTTTGAGGTTAAAAAAGGAATTGAGGTAATTAATCAAGTAGATGAAGCCTTTAAGCAGATTTTACAAACAATTCTTAATGTTAGCAGCAGCAGCAATAACACTAAACAATCCGTTAAAGAGCTTGCTGATTATGTGAACAGTATTATTGAGGGATTTACTGAAATGCAGGCAGGAATCGAAGCAAATGCAGCTCACACACAAAATATGGCGGCAACACAGCAGGAGCAAAACGCAGCTGTTGAGGAAATAAGCTCGTCAATTGAGGATCTCTCAATGATGGCTGGAGAGTTAAAGGAACTATTGGGTAAATTCAAAATATAAAACAGAGTTATAATTGCCAACACGCTTCGTCGTCCGTTGAGGCAAATATAACTCCTTGACTCCTTAAATCATTTTATTTTTCCCGGCATACACATATCCTCGTTCAGGATCAACCGTAACCATCATCCCATCAGCAAACTTATTAAAGGCTAACTCAGCTCCTACTATTACAGGAATTCCGAGAGTAATCCCTACTACAGCAGCATGGGAGGTTAATCCGCCCTCTTCGACGATAACGGCGCCAGCCTTTTCAAAAGAGCTAATCATCTCCTTATCAGTACCATAAGTAACGATAATCGCCCCCTCCTCCATTTTTGCCGCTATCTCCTCAGGAGTCTTTCCTTTAACAACCTTACCGGTAACAACTCTATTGCCAATACCCTGCCCTTTTACCGCAATGTCTCCTACTAAATGAACTTTCATAAGATTAGTAGTTCCAGTTTTGCCTACCGGTACCCCGGCAGTAATAATTACTAAGTCACCATGCTTTATGTAACCAGACTTCAACGTTCCCTCTACTGCTCGGGCAAGCATCTCGTCAGTTGAGCTTACCGGATCTCCTAGTATCGGATAGACACCCCAGTTTAGGCTTAACTTTTTTAAAACCTTTTCATGAGTAGTAATGGCGATGATCGGCGCCTTAGGACGATATTTAGAAACCAGCCTAGCTGTTTGACCACTTTCTGTAGGAGTTAAGATAGCATTAACCTGCAGGTCAATTGCCGTGTTAGCTACAGCCTCACTAATGGCATCTGTTACCGTGGTATTGATCACATTTTTATGTAACTCATGCTCATTGATAGATTGTTCTGTTCTTAAGGCAATTCGTGCCATAGTTGTTACTGATTCTACCGGGTACTTACCTGCGGCAGTCTCACCAGACAACATAATGGCATCCGTACCGTCAAAAATCGCATTAGCTACATCACTCGCCTCCGCACGAGTAGGTCTTGGATAGCGCTGCATTGAATCAAGCATTTGGGTAGCCGTAATTACCGGTTTTCCTGAAGCGTTACACTTTTTGATTATCATTTTTTGGACTAGCGGTACTTCTTCAGCAGGAATTTCTACTCCGAGGTCACCCCTAGCTACCATTATCCCATCGGAAACCTGAAGGATCTCATCAATATTTTCTACACCTTCCTGATTCTCGATTTTAGAGATTATATGAATGTCCGCATTATTTTCTTCGAGAATTTTTCTTATTTCTAAAACGTCACTAGCTTTCCGAACAAATGAAGCTGCAATAAAATCCACTCCTTGCTCAATACCAAAGCGGATATCCTCAGCATCCTTTTCTGTAATTCCTGGTAGCTTGATTTTTACACCAGGCACGTTTACACCTTTTTTATTCTTAAGGATTCCATTATTTAAAATCTTACAATGAATCTCCTCTCCTTCGACCTTCAGGACTTCTAAACCGATTAATCCATCATCGACCAAGATATTCGCGCCGATATGCACATCCTCAACAAGCCCCGCATAGGTTACCGACACCTTATGCTCGTCTCCTAATATCTCCTCAGAGGTCAGAATAAGCGTCTTACCCTGAACTAACTCAACCTCACCGGCGGCTAAGTCCCTAGTCCTAATCTCGGGACCTTTAGTATCTAGAAGAATAGCTACAGTTCGTTTGCTTTCCTTAGCTGCTTGACGGATATTCTGAATTCGTTGACCATGCTCTTGATAATTTCCATGGGAAAAATTCAGGCGACTTACGTCCATTCCTTCCTTGATCAATTGTTTAAGTATCTCAACCTGCTCACTAGCAGGTCCAATTGTACAGACTATTTTAGTTTTTCTTAACACTAACAATTACTCCCTTCCTGATATTTTTTTTAAATAGCTAAAATACTAGCCAATTGATGCAATGATAAATCGATCGAGTGCTTTTGCGATAATGCCTCGCCAATATCCATGGAGATTATTTGATTATTTTTAATCCCCACCATCGAACCAGACTGCCCCTTTAATAGTAAATCAACCGCTTCCGCGCCTAGCCTGCTGGCCAATACGCGATCGAAGGCTGTAGGTGAGCCGCCTCTTTGAATATGACCTAAGACGGTTACCCTCGTTTCGATACCCATTCTTTCTTTTATAACATTGCCAAATTCGATAGCGCTTCCTGCTCCTTCAGCTACAATAATAATGCTGTGCTTCTTACCACGCAGGCGCCCTCTATCTAAACGTTCAATAATCTCCTCCATCTCAAAAAAAGCCTCTGGAATAATAATACTCTCGGCACCATCAGCTAAACCGGACCATAACGCAATATCTCCGGCATTACGACCCATAACCTCGACAATATAAGTCCTCTCATGAGATGTAGCAGTATCTCTGATCTTGTCTATAGCTTCAATTGCCGTATTTATAGCAGTATCAAAACCGATAGTAAAATCCGTTCCAGGGATATCATTATCAATCGTTCCCGGTACCCCAACAGTTAAAATACCTTGCTCCGAAAGTTTTTTTGCTCCACGATAAGAACCATCCCCACCGATAACCACCAAGCCCTCAATTCCATGTTTTTTCAGCTGCTCAATCGCCTTCCGTTGTCCCTCTTCAGTTCTAAACTCCTGGCTTCTTGCAGTATATAAGACCGTACCACCGCGATGTATAATATCTCCTACTGAGCCTAAATCTAATTTTTCAATCTCCCCGTTGATTAACCCACTGTATCCGTGATAAATTCCAAATACTTCAAGATTGTGGTAAAAACCCTTCCTAACAGCCGCCCGAATTGCCGCATTCATACCGGGGGCGTCTCCACCGCTTGTCAAAACTCCAATTCGCTTCATTCACTAATCACCTCTCAAATATTTTAGCTTTTTTCTTGTTATTTTCCTACTACTATAATATTACTAAGGAAAAAGATAAGTAAAGTATTATTTTAAAGATAATGTCCATGCGGGACTATTTGCGACCAAGACCATCACGTCCTGTGAGGAAAATAGTGCTAACCCCTCTCATTAGACTATACAAAATTGAATTTAACTATCCAGCTTAAATCAAAGCTCATCGTGACAATGGGGACAGGTAATTTGTCTGTCTAACAACCAGACAGCTTACCTGTCCCCTAAATTGAAATGTAAATAAAGGAAACCTACGAACGATTATTCCTCCTAACAAGCTCCTCTTGCCCCATTCTTATCAACTCTCTTACCATTCTCCCTCCAATTTTTCCGCCAATTTTACCGGCATTTTTCGTGCTTAAATTGCCGTTATAATCTTTGGAAAAGGGAATACCTATGTCCTTTGCTACTTCATTTGTAACCTGCTCCGGTCTTGTACCTTGAGGTATAATACCCTCATCCATCAAAACCTTAGTTTTTAATTGATTTAGCTCATGTCTTGCTTCTGGTATTAATAATTTATTCCTCCTACGTGCCATTTTTCAATTCTCCTTAAATAATTTATTCGTAAAATAATTATCAGAAGGCTTTAAAACTTTAATTCCTCCTCTAAATATTATTACTGCTATTAATATTTTTCTAATTCAGCAAATCTATGCAAATTATTATTAAGCGAGACTCCTACACGAGGATTGGAACACTCTTCGAGTACAACGGTTCTCTTCGAACAACGAAGTAAACCGAAGATAAACCTTAAGTGGTTTCTTTTGACAACAACCAGACAATTTACCTGTCCCCAAGTATCTAATTTGGCTTTCACGAAAATAGCAAAAAATATAAAAGGAATTTGTCGATATATTCCGAATTAAATACTGTATTATAACATTCTTTATTGCACTAATTATAGTTTCGCACAATGCTTTGGATGATGGAAAGAGAGGGTCCCGAATATAATATGACATATCAACGACGAGTATCTAAAGAATCCGCAGAAATCATTATTTTGACCACACTAATTATCGGAGTAACCTACATAAGCTATCATAACTACTTGCTGTTCCATTCTGTCATAGAATTAATTAGTATTATTGTCGCCTTTAGCATTTCGCTGATTGCTTTAGCCACTTATCAGATAACCGGCAATAACTTATTAACTTTTTTCGGAATTGCTTATGGATTTATAGGCGGGATAGATTTGCTTCATACCCTTGCTTATGATGGGATGGGAGTTTTCCCGGGGAATACTGCAAATTTATCAACACAATTATGGATTGCTGCCAGATACACAGAAAGCGTCTCAATTGCTTTTGCACCACTCTTCTTTTACAAATCCATTAAGAATCGACAGCTATTTGGGATCTATTGCATATTTGTCACTATATTACTGCTGTCTATTTTTAAATGGAATGTTTTTCCTGATAGTTTTATTGTAGGAACAGGTCTTACTTTGTTTAAAAAAATAAGTGAAATTCTGATTTCCCTGTTGATCATTATTGGTATAATCACTTTAGTTAAAAGCAAAAAAATGCTCGAGCCAAAAATCTTTAGATTCATAATTTTTTCTTATATTACAACAATAGTATCGGAATTTTCTTTTATTATTTATATTGATGTTTTTGGGCTTTCCAACATGATTGGTCACCTCTTCAAGTTAATCTCTTTTTACTTTATTTTTAAAGCAATAATCCAGTCAAATCTATTGATTCCCTATCAGCATTTATCATTAGCTACCAAAGAATTAGAAAAAGAAGTAAAGGAGCGAAAAGAACATCAAGAGCGTTTTCAAAAAATATTTGACTTCTCCGCAATTGGCAAGGCATTGGTATTACCTGAAGGACGATTTTTGGCGATCAATTCTGCTTTCTGCAAATTTACGGGCTATTCCGAAGCAGAATTATTAACGATGAAAATCCAAAATATTACTCATCCGGATGATTTACATAATACTTCAGAAAACAGGCGACGTCTCTTAATTGGAGAAACTAATTTTTATCAAGTAGAAAAGCGCTGTATCACTAAGTCAGGAGAAGCGATCTGGGGGCTGATTACCGTCTCTGTTATTCGAGATGTAAATGGTAGCCCTTTATATACCATTAACGCCATTCAGGATATTACTAGGCAAAAGAAAATGCAGGAAGAAATGTGTCGTTTAGAGAGCTTTAATCTTCTTGGAACAATGGCAGCCGGCATCAATCATGAAATTAGAAACCCGATGACAACGGTTCGTGGTTTTTTGCAAATGCTTGGTGAAAAAACCGATTTAAAGCAATATAAAAAATACTTCGCAATTATGATTGAAGAACTGGATCGTGCCAACTCGATTATTACCGAATATCTCTCTTTAAGTAAAAATACCCCAACATCTCCAAAATTAACGAATCTAAATTCAATAATTGAAGCATTAGCACCTCTGATCAACGCCGATGCTCTGAAAAAAGGAAGACAGCTAAAATTGAATTTAGTTCAGCTGTCTGACCAAATGTTACACGAAATAGAAATTCGCCAGCTGATCTTAAATCTTTGCAATAACGGTTTAGAGGCGATGTCTATAGGTGGTGTTTTAACTTTGAGTACTTTTGAAGAGAAAGATTACATAGTTTTAGCCGTCCAAGACGAAGGAGAAGGGATTGATCCGCTAATTCAAGAAAAACTAGGAACCCCTTTTTTTACTACAAAGGATAATGGAACCGGACTTGGACTTACGATTTGTTATAATATCGCCTCTAAGCATAACGCCAAAATTAAAGTAAAAACCAGTCATGATGGAACCATTTTTTATGTCAAATTCCAAAAAAACGAAGTTATAAAGATAGCGGATTTTGCTTTGAACTTCAATTAAGGGCTTTATTGAAGTTGTACAAGACCGGGAAAGAAAAAAAGACAAGAGAAACGTCCCCTTGTCTTATAGTGCTGAGGTAAATTGACCGATTTTGCGGAATTTTTGGTAGCGTTGTTCTATCAGTTCGGATCCCGAGAGTTTTTCTAGTTCTGCTAGGGATTTTACTAAAAACTGCTTAATATCTGCGGACTGTTGTTTTAGATCTTTATGTGCGCCGCCAAAGGGTTCAGGAATGATTCCATCGGCTATCCCAAAATCTAAGGCGTGTTTAGCGGTAATCCCCATTGTGTCCGCCGCTTTTGGAGCTTGAGTCGCATCTTTCCACAGCAATGCCGCGGCACCCTCAGGAGAGATAACTGAATAAATGGCGTTTTCCAGCATATATAAATGGTTGCCAACTCCCAGAGCCAGCGCACCGCCACTTCCGCCCTCTCCAGTTACAATACAAACAATCGGTACACTTAATAAAGCCATTTCTCTTAGGTTTCTGGCAATTGCTTCGCTCTGTCCCCGTTCTTCTGCAGCAACACCGGGATAAGCCCCTGGAGTATCGATGAAGCAGATAATCGGTCGCTTGAACTTGTCAGCCTGATACATCAGTCTCAGGGCTTTTCTATACCCCTCTGGGTGAGGCATACCAAAGTTGCGCAGGATATTCTCTTTGGTATCATTCCCTTTTTGATGACCAATAATTGTTATCGGCTGACCATTAAGCTTAGCAATCCCACCAACGATTGCGTGATCCTCACCAAATACCCGATCACCATGCATTTCCAGAAAATCCGTAAAAAGTTGTTCAATATATTGCAAAGTAGTAGGTCTTTGAGTATGTCTGGCTATCTGTGTCTTATTCCATGGTGTTAACTGTCCGTAAATTTCCTGTTCAAGTCTCTTTGCCTTTTTTTCTAATTCCTCGATTTCATTGGAAAAATCAATACCTTCATGGCTAGTAAACTGCTTTAGCTCGGCAATCTTCTTTCTTAATTCCACGAGGGGCTTTTCAAAGGATAAATCAGCAGCCATTATTTCCCACCCCTTACCATATGTAAATCAAGTAATTTTGTTAAGGTTTGCTTCAAATCCTTCCGATGTACCACCATATCCAATTGACCATGCTTCAACAAAAATTCTGCCGTTTGAAAATCCTCCGGAAGCTTTTGCCTAATTGTTTGCTCAATGATTCGTCGTCCGGCAAAACCAATTAACGCATGTGGTTCAGCAATATTAATATCCCCTAAAGAGGCAAAGCTAGCTGAAACTCCACCAGTCGTGGGATTTGTTAGGATTGAGATGAATAAAATGCCTCTATCGTGCAATTTAGCTAAAGCGGCACTAGTCTTAGCCATCTGCATAAGACTTAATACTCCCTCTTGCATTCTCGCTCCACCTGAAGCCGAAAACAGGATAAAAGGGTATTTTTTAATAATTGCTTTTTCTATTGCTCTTGTAATCTTTTCACCGACAACTGAGCCCATACTCCCCATTCGAAAACGGGAATCCATTACACCAATTACCACCGGATAACCGCCGATAGTTCCCTCACCTGTCACAACAGCTTCATTAATATTCGTCTTTTCCATATCCTTCTTGACCTTATCCAAATAACCTTCAAAATTTAGCGGATCAGAAGAAATCAAATCAACATCATACTCAAAAAAGTTTTCCTGGTCTAAGATCATTAATAACCTATCGGGCGCCGATACAGAATGATGATGTCCACAATGCAGACAAACATTCAGATTTTTTTGCAATTCCTTAGCGAAGTTAATCTTGCCACACTTCTCGCATTTAGCGATTAAGCCTTCCGGAATATCCTTTCTAGCCCGCTCTGAAGGAATTGTCGCATATTTTTTCCTTTTATTAAAAAAATCTTTTAACACATTAGCACCTCACACCTATTTTTTAGAGGTTGTTCAAACATCAGTCAATGAATTATCGGCAGATAAGCTGTTAATACCTCCTGTATTTCCTCTAATTCACCTTCCGGAACAAGCAGCTCGAATTGCTGAAAGGTGTTTTGTCTAACCTTCACCAAGAAGCCTTCCTCAGTTAATTGCCGACTAATTCTTGTCGCGATTTGTTCATTTGCTGTAACATAAATGACTGTCCACACGAAGCTTCCTCCTCAGATAACAGCAAAAATTATACATCTTTAAAAAATATCATATTACAACTAATCTATCATTTCAAGAAGCAAGCAAAATATCAAGCGAAAAATTCGCTTTTCCCTAAGTGAAGTTTCATTTGCTGTTCTGCCGCCTCAGCATTTCGATCCCGTAATGCTTCAAATATTTTTTTATGCTCAAAAAGCGAGTATTCTGGTCTTCCCGATCTTTCCAACGACTCTTTTAACACTGTTCGTCCATAATCAGCAATTGGCTGCCAGATCTTAAACAACAACGAATTGTCAGTTGCCAGTGCGATCGTTTGATGAAACAAATAGTCCTCTTCTAGCGGCAGCTTACCCATCGCTATCTTCTTTTCGGACTCCTCTACCAGCTCTTCTAATTGGCTGAGCTGTTCAGCCTTAATGCGTTCTGCGGCTAACTTAACTGCCTGTAATTCTATTATTTTTCTCATTTCTAATAAATCATTTTTGGATTTTTGATTCCGAAGAATAAAAAAAGCCAATATTTCCACAAGTCGGTGAGAGGTATGATCCTGAATAAAGGTCCCCTCACCACGCCTTGTAGAAATTAGTCCAAGCAACTCCAACGCCCTTAAAGCCTCTCTAACTGAAGATCTGCCTACTCGTAGGCGTTCAGCCAGTTCTCTTTCTGAAGGCAAGCGATCACCAACCTTTAATTGGTCAACCTCTATAAGCTCATTTATCTTTAATAAAACCTCTTGATATACCTTCAGATCACCTGCATCAGCGAGCATTGGGCCACCTCTTCTTAAAATTATCTTACTTTATTACTGCCAAATTCTTAGTTTTTTCTTCAATTTCTTTAATGTCAACAGTTATTCTGGCAACTCCGGATTCCATTGCAGCTTTGGCAACCTCAGCAGCTACCCTTGGAGCAACTCGAGGATCAAAGGGATCAGGAATAACATAATCGGCGTTTAATTCTTCTTCGGTGATTAATCCGGCAATCGCATATGCCGCAGCAATCTTCATCTCTTCGTTAATATCTGTTGCCCGCACATCCAAGGCACCTCTAAAAATTCCGGGAAATGCTAAAACGTTGTTTACTTGGTTAGGAAAATCAGAACGTCCGGTACCAACCACTTTAGCACCAGCCTCTTTAGCATCAGCCGGGAAAATTTCCGGAGTAGGGTTAGCCATGGCAAAAATAATCGGATCCTGATTCATTACTTGCACCATTTCTTTTGTTACTGCCCCGCCGACAGAGACACCAATAAAGACATCTGCACCCTTTAAAGCATCTGTAAGGCTGCCGGTAATGTTGTTTCTGTTAGTAATTTTGGCAATTTCGTCCTTAAAGGGGTTCATCCCAAATGGGCGACCTTCATAAATTATCCCTTTGGTATCACACATTATTACATCCTTAACACCCATGCTCATTAGCAACTTGATAATGGCAATCCCTGAAGCACCGGCTCCATTTGCTACAACGCTAATCTCACCAATTTCTTTATTAACTATTTTCAGGGCATTTATTAAACCAGCTAAGGTAACGATTGCTGTTCCATGTTGATCATCATGAAAAATCGGGATATTGGTCTCTTTCTTTAATCTTTCTTCAATCACAAAGCAGTTTGGAGCTGCAATATCTTCTAAATTTATGCCCCCGAAGGTTGGCTCTAATAGCTTAACTGTCTCAATAATCTTTTCTACATCTGTTGTATTAAGACAGATCGGAAAAGCATCTACACCTGCAAAGTTTTTAAACAAAACTGCTTTACCCTCCATTACCGGCATTGCAGCCTCAGGACCAATATTACCAAGACCTAATACGGCAGTACCATCGGAAACCACCCCAACAGTATTCACTTTCATGGTATAGTCGTAAACCTTCTCCTTGTCAGCATGAATTTCCATACATGGTTCAGCTACTCCCGGGGAATATGCTAAACTGAGATCATGTCCATTGACTAATTTCACCTTCGATTTAACTTCTAATTTCCCTTGATGTAGACGATGCATTTCTAATGTTTCTTCTCTTAAATTCGACACAAAACCCATCTCCCTATATAAATTGTCTTGGTCAAGCATTAACCTAACCCAGAAAAATTGGTATGACCACTATCATTATATCAGAACCGCAGTCCAGATTACAAACCCCTTTTTCAATAGCGGGACAAATTTGTTATATCCGTTTATTCGCTTATCTGAGTACTAGAGTGCCTTTTCCTAATAAGCCCTCAATTTGCTTGATAAGCTTTTGTGTGACCTTCACGGAATGTTCTACCGAGAGCTGCAACATTTTCTTATCCTTTTCATAATACAAAAAGACCGTGCTTTCACCCTGATTATCAGCTAATAACGTCTGCAACTTACTCAATACATTAGTATTATTAGCATGTAGAGGAATTTTTATCAAAACCTCAGGTCTTGCTTTAAAAAAATCTTTTACATTCATCAAGAGGTTAATTTTATCAGCAATTATTTGAATTTTATCGTCATTATGATTGATCTTGCCTTGGACTAGTACACCTTGGTCATTTAATATTTGCGAGTGAAATTGCTGGTAAACACGCGGGAAAACAACAAGTTCCAGGATGTTTGCTTCCAACTCCAGCTGAACAAAAGCCATTTGCGCACCTTTCTTTGTTAAGATTAATTTAACTTCGGTAATTAACCCGCCAACAACAGCCAGATTACCTTCAGGCAAGCCAGCCAGATCATTATAAGAGTGTGTAACATATTGGGACAGGGTCTCTTGGTAGCCCTCCAAAGGGTGCCCGGAGATATAAAGTCCCAGCATTTCTTTTTCCTTTTGCAACAGTACCTGCCTAGAAAATGGTGTTACCTCCCGCCAGTCAAATTCCCCTGTTAGCTCTCCCTCAAAATCATCAAAAAGATGGATTTGCAAATCCTCCTGCAGTTTTCTTTTCTTCTGGACCCGCTCCAACAAATCATCCAAATTAGCCATTAGCTTAGCACGATGGACGTTAAACGAATCGAAGGCACCACTCAATATTAGGGCTTCCATCGTTTTCCGATTGCCAACCTTGGAGTCGACCCGAAGACAAAAATCTAAGACAGACTTAAAAGGCTGACTGTTTTCGCGATTGTTTACTATCGCCTCAATAACATTGGTACCAATATTTTTAATTGCTGCCAGTCCAAATCTAATTTGACCGTTCTCAATAGTAAATGAAGCTTTGCTAAGAGCTACATCAGGTGGCAACACCTCTATTCCCATTTTTCGACACTCATCAAGGTATTCAACAACCTTGGTGCTGCTGCCCATCGATTCAGATATTAAGGCAGCCATAAATTCCACAGGGTAATGAGCTTTCAAATAGGCTGTTTGAAAGGCCAAAACTGCGTAGGCTACGGCATGAGACCGGGGAAAACCGTAATCAGCAAACCTCACGATCATATCATAAACCTCACCGGCAGTTTCCGAAGTATAGCCGTTTTTCAAAGCACCCTGGACAAAATGTACTCTTTCCTGCAAAAGTATCTCTCTTTTTTTCTTGCTAACAGCTCTTCTTAATAAATCAGCTTCACCTAAGCTGAACCCCGCCATTGTAGAGGCTATTTGCATAATCTGTTCCTGATAGACAATTATTCCATAGGTATCTTGTAAAATAGCTGATAAATTTTGATGAGGATAAACTGCCTCTCTAGTACCGTGCTTAACCTGAATATAATCAGGAATAAACTGCATTGGACCCGGACGGTACAACGCCAAAACAGCCACAATATCTTCAAAGTTCGTCGGCTTCAGCTCCTGCAGTACCTTAGTTACTCCCTTGGATTCCAGCTGAAATACCCCTTTGGTATTACCTTTGCAGAGCAGCAGATATGTAAGCGGATCTTGCTGGTTTAACTCTTGTAAATTCAGCTTTTTTCCTTTTGTACTATTAATCCATTGTAAAGCTTTTTCGATAATCGTTAGGTTGCGCAGCGCCAAAAAATCCATTTTTAACAAGCCAACCTCTTCTAACAGCCCCATGGTATATTGGGTAAGAGAAAGGTTTTCTTGACCCTGCTGTAAGGGGGTATAGGTAGTTAATGGTTTGTCGGCAATTACCACGCCGGCAGCATGTGTAGAATGGTGTCTCGGCATCCCCTCGATTTTTGCAGCTATATCAATTAATCTCTTAATCTCTTCTTTTTTCTGATAAAGCGCTTTTAAATCAGCGCTTATTTCGATTGCTTTTTGCAAAGTAATTCCCAGCGTCGGTGGTATCAATTTGGCAACCTTATCTACCTCGGAGTAGGGCAGGTCAAGCACCCGACCAACATCCCGCACTGCTGCTCTAGCTGCAAAGGTACCGAAAGTGATTATCTGAGCAACATGATTCTTTCCATACTTTTCAGAAACATATTGAATAACCTCTTCCCGTCGTTCATAGTTAAAATCGATGTCTATATCCGGCATGTTAACCCGTTCCGGATTCAGGAAGCGTTCGAAAATCAGACCGTATTTCATTGGATCAACGTTAGTAATCCCTAAGGTATAGGCGACGAGACTTCCTGCCGCCGAACCCCTTCCAGGACCGGTCATTATCCCCTTTTGATGAGCAAACTTCATAAAATCCCAGACGATCAAAAAATAGTCTGCATAACCCATTTTTTCAATAACCTTAAGCTCATATTGTAATCTCTCAGCCAGCTCCTGATTCAGAGTTTTATACCTTTTCTCTAACCCCTTACCAGCCAAAGCTTGTAAATACTCCGGTGCAGAAACCCCCTCCGGCAACGGAAAGCGGGGAAGTTCGTTTTGGTTAAGAGCTATCTCCAGATTACATCGTTTAGCTATCTCGGTTGTTTGCAACAGTGCCTCAGGGTAAGCTGATAACTTGCTGTACATCTCCTTGCCGCTCTTTAAATAAAATTGATTGGAAGGAAAGCGCAATCGATTATTATTTGTTATTGTACTTCCTGTCCCGATTGCCAGCAAAACATCCTGAATTATCGCATCTTCCTGTTCGATATAGTGTACGTCGTTAGTTGCCACCAGAGGAATCCCGGTTTCTTTGCTTAACCTACTCAACTGAGTATTTACCTGTTTTTGTTCCGCTAGGTCGTGATCTTGCAGCTCGAGATAAAAATTGTCCTCCCCAAAAATCTCTTGATATTCTAAAGCAGCCTTTTTCGCTTGTTCATACTGCTGATTTATTAATAGATGATTAACCTCCCCGGATAAACAGGAGCTAAGAGCAATGATCCCCTCGGAATTACTCCTTAATACCTCCTTATCTGCTCTAGGTTTATAATAAAAGCCCTCAAGGTTGGCAATCGTAACTATTTTCATTAGATTCTCATAACCAACGTTATTCTTCGCCAAAAGCAGCAAATGATAGATTTTTTGTTCTTGGATCGGAATCCGCTCTTTTCTACTACCAGTTGTAAGATAAACCTCACAGCCAATTATCGGCTTGATACCAGCTTTTTTGCAGGCCTTATAGAAGGGAATCGCTCCATACATATTCCCGTGATCAGTTATAGCTAAGGCATTCATTCCTAAAACTTTAGCTTTCAGAACTAAAGCTTCTATTCTTGCAGCCCCGTCTAATAGACTATATTCAGAATGGACATGAAGATGCACAAAGTCTGACATTTTTTTTCTCCTTCTTTTTTTCTGCTCTTTACTACTCTTTATTACAATAAGGATTATATTTGCCTCTCCTTTTATTATACCTTATTATCCTTTACAACCAACTTTTCTATCATCTTTTCTCCTTCTCCCCATATATTTTATTAAATGGAGTTGGACGAGGGAGTGAAGCGTTTTGACGGAATTTATTAAATATATCTTAATGTATTATTTTATCTCATTTGGGGTTTTAGTTGGCGGAGCTCTGTTCAGTGGAGTCGGCGCATTTATTACTAGAGAACCACCGTTTTTTACGATCTTGGAATATGCTGACCGTTTGAAAATATGGGCGTTAGTCACCGCGCTTGGGGGAACCTTTGATTCCTTCCGAATTTTTGAAACCGGACTGTTTGCCGGCAACCTTACCTCGCTGTTTAAACAAATTTTTTATATTATAGTCGCCCTCTTCGGCGCTTATTCCGGCCAATTAGTCCTACAATGGCTGATCAAGGGGGATGTAAATTAATGAGATATGTTTTTTGGCATCGGCATAAGCTGCTGATTCGGAATTTTATTTTTTTCTTTATGGGCATTTATGTGGGTTTTTTTATTATACTCTATTTTCATGGAGCGCAGATTGATGACTTGACAAATAAAAATAACCAGCTTATCTCTAGTAACGACTCTTTAGCAAAAGAAAATGAGGTGCTAAAAAGCGAAAAGGAAAAGAGGCTACAGAATCAGCTAATTCGCTCGGTTAAATTTAATTTTGTGGAGAAAGTCGATCCCTTTATTGAAGCTGAGCTGTTAAAGGCTTTAGTAGAGGATTCTCGTTTTTTAGTCGGCAAACGAACAGAGGAAATCGGCAAGTCTCCGGAATTTATCAAGCAATTATTTAACAATAAAACCTACAAAGCCAAGGACGAGACGTATGTTATCAATGTTGAAATAATCTATATAAATACTAATATCGAGCTTTGGATACGTGCTAAAGAGCAAAAATGATTATTTATTTTTTTTATAAGAAAAGTATTTTTTTTGTCGCAAATTCCTGTTAACTAGTGTAAAATGATAATATGTATACGCATTTTACGTATAAATATTAATCCTCAGTTTACGCCTGTTTTCTTATTTCGGACATTTACACCTACATCCGTCTATTGTTTGCATTATTAAAGCTATTGTGATACATTTCACGTACAAAGTTAAAAATATTTATTATACAACGATATTTAAGAAGTTAGATTTGCCATAAGCGCGACTTTTGGGAGTTGCTTTTCTACAATTTTTCATTCCGGAAAAGCAACGGACGACGGAGCGTGTTGGCAAATCTAATTTCCATAACCTGAGATGTAAACTAACGAGGTAGAAATATTATATTAAGGAGGCTTTCAGATGATAATTAGCCGAAAAGAGATTGCCAAAGCAAAAGTTAGAAGAATAAAAAGCGGGTTTTCGGCCTTTGCTGAGACTAAAGAGGTTATCGAACTGGTAAAAAAAGAGCTGACAAAAGAAAATATTCAAGTTATTGTTGACGAGACAGAACAAGGCTGTTGGTTTATTCCCGAAAAAGCAAACGAGCTAGAGGCAAAATAAAAGCACCCGACATCCACATGTCGGGTATTTCTTACCTCTCAATAACCTGAGAGGTCATCATCGCTTTACTTACCAGCTGATTTTTATGGTAAACCTCTATATCAACCTTGCCGAATTTACGGCTTACCTCGATAACTCTGGCTTTTATTTCAATCTCACTCTCGATCTGAACTGGTTTAAGAAAGTAAATAGTGATGTTTTCCGGTACTAAATCCCCTTTTTTGTTTTGACGCAGTACCTTATGGGCAGCCTCTGTAAGCAGACCGGTTAATGGACCGCTTGCCAGTGAGCCCAGCTGATTAGTCATTTGGGGCGTAACAGTTCCCTTAAAGACTATCAGATCATCCTGTTTGAATTCTTGAAAGTGCTTCATGATTATATCATCTATCGTTTCGCCGATTTGCGGCTGGTTTTGAATATAACGCAAAGCCTTTAGGACGTCTTGGCGGCTGATAACCCCAAGCAGTCGGCGATAGGCATCTACAACCGGTATCAATTCTATTCCCTCCCAAACCATCATATGTGCCGCTGAGGCTACTGAGGTTTTGGCTGTAACGTAAAGGGGATTCTTAGTCATTATCTTTTCGATAGGTAGGGTATTATCTTTACCCACAACATCCTTTGAGGTCGCCATCCCGACAAGTTTCATTTGCTTGTCAACAACCGGAAAACGACTATGTTTGGTTTTCTCAACCAGTGATTTCCAATCATTAACGGATTGTTGATCGTTAATATAAATAACCTCAGGCTGATCATTAATAATATCTTCCACCATCATTATCTCTTTTTTGATCAGTCGGTCATATATTGCCCGATTGATCATCGAAGCTACCGTAAATGTATCATAGCTGGTCGAAATTATCGGCAGCTCTCGACTATCAGCAATTCTCTTTACCTCATCATTAGTATCAAATCCACCCGTAATCAAAACAGCAGCTCCGGCTTCTAAAGATACTTTATGCGCTTCGTATCTATTGCCAACGATTAATAGACTGCCTGGTTCAATATATTTAACCATGGCATCTAGCTTCATTGCGCCAATCACGAACTTATGCAGAGTTTTATGAAGCCCCGCCTTACCACCTAAGACATGTCCCTCAACTATATTAATAACCTCAGCGAAGGTTAGTTTTTCAATATTGTTTTTTATTTTTTTTTCGATCCGTACAGTACCAACTCGCTCTATCGAGCTGACAAAACCTTGGTTTTCCGCATCCTTAATTGCGCGGTATGCTGTACCATCACTAACGCTCATCTCTTTAGCAATCTGGCGAACAGATATTTTGCTGCCCACCAGGAGCCCTTCGATATGTTTCAATATTTGTTCGTGTTTTGTAATCACAACATCCACCATGCTTTCACCTTTTTTACTACCTGTTATACTATTACACCGTTATCTGTATCACCAGACTATTATAACAGAAAAAAATGTAAACATTCAATAGGGATTATATTTGCCAACACGCTTCGTCGTCCGTTGCTTTTCTGTGAATAAACAGAAATGAGGAAAAGCAACTCCCGAAAGTCGCACCACTGGCACAACGGTTTTCTTCGAGCAAAGGTGCAATTCGACGCAGTACTCAGATAATGGTCGCTGTTTATGACAAATATAATCCTTTTTGTATACTATTGTACCGAAAAAATACGGATCAATTAAAGTAGTTTTCAGAAATCTCCACACAGACGGCTATCCGAAGATAACCGCCTGTATAAATATGCCTTAATCACCATCTATAATAAGTTTTTTCGTTCTTTCATTAAAATTATCAAGTGACTCATTTTCGTAAAGAGCTTCTGATATCATTTTCTCATAGGTGAATTCCTGTTCTGTTGTCAAATAGTTGTAGTAGTACCAATGTTCGGTTAGTTTTTGCCGGTTGGTGGTTTCGATTGTTTTAGCTGTCTCCACTCTTTAAATCATTTGTCGAGACCCATAGGAATAATCTTTAAAAACCAAAATTGAGCTTTGTATTCTGTTTTTGCTTCGTCATAACAGGTTATTTCATCACGCCACTCATTCCCCACCCAGCATGGCACGTTCCCGCTAGGATTCCACATGTTACCGGGGTTGTTCATTACGTAAGAATACAGATTTTGGCTTAATGGGTTGTCCAAGGTTCCTTGGTAGCTGTCTTGGTTGATGAACCTGCCAAGGTTCGGGTCATACCATCTGGCGTTCATGTTGATTAAGCCGGATTTATCGTCGTACTCTGTCCGGTGTAGCCTTTGCCTGTAATGCCTGTTAGGATGTTGCCAAAGGTGTCGTAGTGGTAGTACATTAAGCCGCCGTTAGTGTCTAAGTTTGCTTCTTGACCTGGGTTGACAAGACCGTGTAAATTTTTTCTGCGATTACTTGGTTTTCCGGTCCAATGTAGTATTCGGCATAGGGTGAGCCGTTGTCGCTGTATTCTTTTTGGGTATTGCTTAAGTGTTACTAAGCATAATATATTGCTCTGAATCGGCTAAATATAATCAAGTTTAAATATATTAAAGCTACTAATCATGCTAAAATAATTTGAGAAATTATTATCACATTATTTTAGGAGCAGTCAATTATGAACATTATTATTAATGAATATGGTTTATCACCAGAAGATTATAAAGAATCATTTGATGATATGAAACATTTTCGCATTGAACAATGCCCAAACTGTAAGTCCTATAAACGACTCTATCTCCATGGTTCCTACAACAGGTATGTAATCTTTATTGGTAAGTCTTATCATATTAAGATTATGAGGCATTTCTGTTCCTGCTGTAAGGCTACTTTCAGCGTCTTCCCT
>Ga0209346_1000666_pt1 | contig 26274 bp, 21 predicted proteins | sample AutmiccommunBRH9_FD_187381 | JGI IMG/M metagenome (GOLD analysis project Ga0209346, IMG submission 187381) | Deep subsurface microbial communities from Mt. Terri, Switzerland - Autotrophic microbial communities BRH/9 (SPAdes) (version 2) | ecosystem: Environmental > Aquatic > Deep subsurface >...
GCTGATCATAAGATCTGGCAGGATGTCTATCGGCCGAATACTTCGGCTGGCGATGTGTACCTGAAACTGACGGTCATTGATGACGTGCTGATTGTTTCTTTCAAGGAGTTATGATTATGAAATGTCCTGTTTGCGGAGCGGCGGAGTTAATCCATGACACCCGTGATTTACCTTACACCTACAAAGGCGAAACCACGTCTATTCCCGCAGTAACCGGCGATTTTTGCCCGGCCTGTGCTGAATCAATCCTCGATGCGGCTGAATCGGGTCGTGTTATGCAGGAAATGCGTGAGTTCTCGAAGCAGGTGAATGCTGCAATCGTTGATCCGAAATTCATTGTCAGGGTGCGGAAAAAGCTCAAGATTGATCAACGTGAAGCTGCCGAGATCTTTGGCGGCGGGGTAAATGCGTTCTCGCGTTACGAAAATGGAAAAACCAAGCCGCCGTTGGCCCTGGTGAAGTTGCTCAAGGTGCTTGATCGGCACCCTGATTTGCTTGGCGAGGTTAGAGCGGCGTAGAGCTCGACATTGTGCGGCTTTGCCGGCGGGTACTCGGTAGACCGGTTTACGATGTCATACTTCAGCTGATCACCAAATTATCTTCGCGAACAAAGCTTATCGGTTTTACAATAGAGGAGCAATACATGTATCGCACCAAGAAAAATGGAGAAGAACATGCCTATATCCCTACGACTGCCAGACGACATTTCAATTCGTCTGCAAAAATTAGCTCAAATCACCGGCCGCAGCAAGACTTACTACATGCTCGAGGCCATCCGCGAGCACCTAGACGACCTCGAAGACTTATACCTTGCCGAGCAACGATTGCTCGACCACCGTGCCGATAAATCCCAGGCTCTGCCTCTTGATGAAGTTATGAGGCGTTATGGCTTGGAGAGTTGAACTGGACTCCACCGCAGAGCGAGAACTCGACAAACTTGACCCTCAGCATGCTCGACGAATACTGTCTTTCTTGCATCTATGTTGGATGATCCACGCAGCATCGGCGAAGCCCTCAAAGGCTCCAAGCTGGGCGAGTTTTGGAAGTATCGAGTCGGCGACTATAGGATCATTAGCCACATCGAGGACAGTGTTTTGAGGATACTTGTTTTAAAGATCGGTAACCGTCGCGAAGTGTATCGTTGAGCCGAGGTTGCTAAAGAGATAACTCCCTGTCATTTGAAATATATTTATCCATTTTTTTGTCAATCTCAACCCCTTCTACCCTGTTCACCTTGTAACCAATATCAGCAACAACAAGACCTGATTTTCTCGCAAATATACTGATTTCTTTCCCAAGACGTTCTTCGGTTTCTTTTCGTTGAGTTGAGGGATCCAGGTCTAAAAAGACATCTTTTGTACGAAGAGGCTTTTGAGTTTCCTTATCAAACAAGGTAATACGATAGCTGAACCTTTCGGACTGATTTTCTTTCTCAAACCCTTCTGTTTTGTTCACTTTGGACACTGAACTACCTGTAAAATCACGTATTAAATCCTTCTCTCGTTTTCTCCCGAGTGTTTTCTTTAATTCGCTTTCGTTTTCGAACAGATCTGCAGAATAATAGAGATTGGTTTCGGTCCGGTGCCTTGTTAAGGAGACATACCCCAGGTGTTTATCAAATGTTGGGGATGCCAGCACATAGGATTTATCGACTGTCACACCCTGGCTCTTGTGTATTGTGACAGCATATCCATGCGATATGGAATTGTATTTCTTTTCATCAAATTCAATGTTCCTGCCGTCATCCAAATGAAAAGACAAAATGCCTTTATGGAAACCCATCAACGTTCCGAGGGTGCCATTATCAACACCCATCGATTTGTCGTTTTTAGTAAAGACAATCCTCTCTTTCTCTGCAAAATTAATGACTTCGTCGTCTGATGTTAAAAACCTGAAATCATTTTTGCCAATAATCCCCCTCTCTTTCAGAATATCTCTCGCCTGAATATTCAAATCACCCACATCTTTGTTTTGATGAGTTAAGATCAAACGAGTTTGATTGTCAGTATCAATCCCTGCAGCCCAATCCCTCAACAGCGCTTCTTTTGCTTCACTGTAACTATCTGTTTTATGAATAAAACCATGAGAAGAATAGAGATCAATTGCTTTACCAATTTGTTTTTTATCCCCAGCAAGAAGAACTGTGGCGTCTCTTTGCCACTGTTCATTTTGTCTTCTTACTGTGTCGATCGCGACATAACCAACATCTTCCTTGATCCCTCTGAGCGGTCCTCCGGCCCCAACGGCCTGCAGCTGCTGATCGTCACCGACAAGAACCAACTTCGCACCGGTTTCTTTTACATGTTTGGCAATTTGAGCCATCTGATGAGTACCAACCATTCCAGCCTCATCGACAACCAGGACATGGTTACTATCCAATACTCCTCTTCCGTTTTGCCAATCAAACAACTTACGGTGAATGGTCGTTGACTCTATGCCACCGCCATCCTGTAAACTTCTTGCCGCGACACCAGACAAAGCGACCCCGACAACTTTCATTCCCTCGGCTTCAAACGCATCCCTGGCAGCACCAAGCATATAGCTTTTGCCAGCGCCGGCAACCCCATGAACAATTGATAAATTGGAGTCATTTTGAAGAATACTCTTTAATGCTTCCAGTTGGTCATTCTCGAGGCTCCTATTCATCAGAGCACCATCAACACTTTGTTGGCTGACACTGAATGTGTTCTTTTTGTGCAAATAACTAATATCACTAAAAAGTTGTTTCTCCGCCTCCACTAAACTCTGAGTCGTGTATTTCTCATCATCCAACCGTACTATCTCTTTACTGTTGAATATGGCACTTCTGACATCATTGAATTGTTCTATCCCGTCCGAATTTTTATTCACAAAACAATCAATGTCTCTTCCAGTAAAGATGGCGTTGTGATGGGAAATTAATTTCAATCCTATTTCCGGATGTTCAATTAACAACAATCCGTTTTTATTCGCTTCTTTTGGATCTAAAGCTTCATCAACATGCCCGTTTTTCAGCATCATTATGTCAATCGTGTCTGACACTGTTCGCTTGGTGTCGCGAGATGAAATATCTGTTGGCAGATAATCAACGGCCAGGTCCTTACTGTTGTCACGGCTGAGCGCAGCCTTCAGGTGGTCTATATTTTTGAACCCGTCTGAATCACTTGAATAATACAGATTTGCCTCATCTCTATGTCGAGACATTGAGACATAACTTAGATGTTTATCAAAACCGGGAGTCGCAAGAATAAATGTCTTGTCAATGGTCGCTCCTTGACTCTTATGGACGGTTACAGCGTAGCCGTGATTGATTTTATTGTAGTCGTCACTGCTGAATACTATCTCTTTACCGTCATCGATACCGACCCTTAAGACACCATCTTTTATGTTTCTCACAGTCCCGAGTGTGCCGTTATAAACGCCGAGCCTGTTGTTCCCCTCCAGAAAGACAATTCTATCGTTTTCAGAGAGACGAATTCGACCTTTTGATGTTTCAAAAACTGAATCGGTTGCACCAAGATAACCGCTTTCCCGTAAGAGCGTTCTTGCCCCATTGTTCAAATCGACAACATCCTTGTTGCGATGGGCCAAGATCAAACGGCTTTCATCCGTGCTGAACCGAGTTGTAAATTTGTTCAGTAAGGCAAATTTTGCTTCATTGAGACTATCTGTTTTTTGGATGAGACCATGAGAAGAATAGAGATCGATTGCTCGACCTATTTGCTCTTTATCCCCAGACAGAAGAACTGTTGCATCTCTTTGCCATTGTTCGTTTTGCCTTCTCACATTGGTTATCGACGCATAACCAAATTTTTCCTTGAATCCTCTCAGAGTTCCACCAGCTTCAATAGCTTGTGCTTGCTGATCGTCACCGACAAGAATCAACTTCGCGCCGGCTTCGTTTACGTGTTTGACTATTTGTGCCATCTGGTTGGTACCAACCATTCCAGCCTCGTCGACAACCAGGACATGAGATTTGTCTAATTTATCCTTGCCTTCCTCCCAATTTTTCAATTGCCTAAATATTGTTGTCGAACAAATACCACTCGATTCTTCCAAGTTTTTGGCCGCAATTCCAGCCAAAGCGATGCCGGATATAGAATATCCCTCAGCTTCGTATGCCTCTTTGACAGCACTCAACATATAGCTTTTGCCGGTACCGGCATAACCGATAACAACAGAAAGGCCCGATTTATCAACCGAGTGACTGAAGGCACCTAGCTGATCGTCACTTAAATTCCTGTTCGCTATTGCTTGCCGCACATATTTTTCTGAAACCGCATGATCTCCGTCTTTCCGCAACACAGCGGCGTCAGCAAACATTTCCTTCTCGGTTTGGACGATTGATCGAGTAGAGTATTTATCATTATTAAGTTGAACAATTTCAGTACTAGACAAAACCGCATCAACAACCTGCCTGAATTGTGGTTCTTGGTAAGAATGAGCGTTTGCAAATTTATAAAGATCGTAACTCGTAAAAACAGAAGTGGATTTTGTTAAATAATCCAAAGCAATATTCGGGTTCTCGATTATTGCTTTGCCGTTGTCTGTAAGAATTTGGACAAGGTCTAAAATGCGATCCCCGCTTTCTCCATATGCATGTTCGCCGACGCCTACCTTTACCTGAGGGTCTAAATCAATTCCCATATCCTCAAAACTTCTGTGATCAACCCTCACCTTATGACCGTCTTTCGCTAAATACTCATTTTGTAAATTTGCCCAATCCTGCCGCCATTCAAAGACCAATCCCCTGGCGTTCCATTCTCTCTGTTTTCCGGTAAATCCATTCTCGTTGACGCCTCTCATAGTCAACATAATGTGTGCATGAGGATTTCCATTTTTATTATGAATATTGATATCCGCAATCATTCCTTTGGAGACAAAACATTCATTTGCAAACTCTCTTACGAGAGAAATCTGCTTCTCAAGCGGTAACTCAATAGGAAGGGCAATTTCGATTTCTCTTGAAATTTGCGAGTCTTTTCGTTTCTCAGCTTTTTCGACTGTATTCCACAATGTTTCACGGTCAGAGAATTCTTTTGGTGCATTTACAGGAAGCACTATCGCGCTATAGGCAAGATCATGCTTTTTGGAATAGTCGAACGTCATTCCCTGGCGTTCGTCAAAGATTACCGATCGCGAACGGTAAGAAGCCGCTGCAATAGCGCTGCGCCCTGAGGAGCGCGAAATGATTTTTACTGAAAGGTGGTAAGAGGCCATTTGCAACTTATGACTGAAAATCATAAATATTGCAATGAGTTTTGAATTTTGTGGAACGAAGTTTCACCGCACCATTGGAACAATGTATAAGTGCGCCCTTACAAATAAGGGTTAGACGGCTATCGCCGTCAAAGCATCAAGGCGCCGCCTTCTTTAAAAAACCGAATCAGTTCCTTGCCGATCAGTCGATAAGAGGTGATTTTTGTCTGAATTACGGTCCAATGAAATATGTCATAGACAAGTAATGGTATGAGGATTAAAATCACCAACAAACTCAACTCGATAAGGAGAATTTCTATGGTTGTGTCTAAAATTGAAAAACTGGAACAGCAAAAAAAACAGCTTGAGGCAAGAATTCAGGCTGCCAAATCAAGAGAAAAACAAAACAAGAGGAAACTGGAAACCAGGCTCAAAATTTTGGTTGGATCTCACTATCTCAATCAACATCGGAAAGAAGGCTCTATCCAACAACTTCATAACGATTTGGACATCTATCTGCAAAAGGATACAGACAAACAAGTTCTGTCTTTGCTTCGAGAAGAAATTGCACAAACCGTGAATCCCCTAAAAGACGACCCGGGGCAGTAGGGAAGGGGGCCGCCATGGATGTCGAACTCGAGCATTTCAAAACAAACATAAACTTAGTTGAATTTGTCTCAATTCATTCCTTCTCGGAACTTGACAAGAGAAGGTCGAGTAGAGCGTGTACCGTTCTCAGAAACGGAAGCGAAAAAATTGGAGTGAGTCGAGACAAAGACAACCATTGGGTTTTCTATAATTTCGACAAGGAAGATGGTGGATCGATTATAGATTTTGTCATGGAAATGAATAACTGCAACCTCGGAGTAGCAAGACGGTATTTGCGGTCCTACATCGGCAAAAGCATCACATCCCCTATTGTCGAGTATTTTAAAAATCCAAAATCAAGCAGCTTTGACCTTAGAAAAGTGTCAATTGAGTTTGCGAAACTTTTAGACATTGAAGGCAACAATAGATTCTTATTGTCCAGAAAAATTTCCCCGGAAACCGTCATGGACGGTAGATTTGCTGCTTCTATTTTCACCGATAAGCACAACAACGTTGTTTTTCCTCATAAAAATGAAAATGGAATAACTGGACTCGAAAAAAGGAATACCAATTTTTGGGGCTTCAATGAAGGAGGGCAAAGATCCCTTTGGTTCTCCAGATCAAAACAAGAAGACAGCAGGCTCGCATTCTTCGAATCTGGCCTTGATGGTCTGTCGTATTTTCAGATAAAAGATGATGAAAAGACGCAATACTTCAGCATCGGTGGTCAACTATCCGATATTCAAATACAACTAATCGGTAAAGTTGTTGAAAAGAACAAAAAAAAGGAATTTATTCTCGCGTTTGATAACGATAAAGGTGGCCACAGCTTCGTCAGAAAAATCCAAGAATCTTTTCAAGACACAAAATTCCAAATCGATATCCCTCTCAAAGAAGGTCAAGATTGGAATGATTGTTTGTAATCGAATGAAATAATCGCAATCACAATAAATACTTCGCGCATACCCTTCCCTGTAAAAGTCACGATTCAACCCATGAAGGCCTAAGCGGGGCAGTAGGGAAGGAAAAAATTAAGTGCTCCTCTTTCTCCCCTACTGCCTTAACAGGAGTGTAAACAGGCAGCACCAGGATTAGAATCCAAAGAAAACTAATAAATAAGAGAACTTCAAAAACATTCCAGAATCGCCTGCTTGAGCACAATCACAAGATGCACCCCTGAGCCCTCCTTCCTTCTTTTATTGAGCCCGGAGGGCCATTTAAAGGCTTTTAAGCCTGCTTTTACAGGGAGCCGAAGGCTCCACTTGTTAGAATTTTTTCGTCGGCTTCCTTTGCCTTTTGCTTTGTGATTCTTCCGGAAATCACATTTTAAAAAATTTTTGTTCCTCCATGTGAAGGATAAAAAAAGGTTCTGTAGGGTTAAGAAAAGATTAGAAAAGGTTAGATTTTGAAATCTGTGTCTACTCTTTTGATCTTACAACAGAAATAAAAATGATCGGCGGGATAAAACTACCGACTTTTGCCTCGACTTGCGGGGTAAAACTACCTTGACCTGCGGGACGAAACTACCGACCCCTTTGACCTGCGGGATAAAACTACCGATATTTTTACGACCTGCGGGATAAAACTACCGACTTTTTTTTGACCTGCGGGGTAAAACTACCGACTTTTTTGTCACCTGCGGGGTAAAACTACCGCTATTTAATGACCTGCGGCATAAAACTACCGCGACCTGCGGCATAAAACTACCGACCTGCGGGGTAAAACTACCGCGACCTGCGGCATAAAACTACCGCCTCATGTCTGAAAATCCCTCAAAGTCACGATGTCACAATGTAAGTGATTGTGATTTTGTGACTTTGTGTAATATTGAATTTGTGTTCACGACCTGCGGGGTAAAACTACCGCCTACCCTTCCACCATCGACAGCCTTTTGTTTGACCGCTTGGTTTCACTAATAAAATCATGATCTGGGAATAAATCGTATTTGGCATCCACTATAGCGTTTCGAGATCCGCGAAACACCTCAGTCTCATATCTCATCAAAATCTTTTCCTTAATTAATTCCCCCAGCGACTCTTCAAGTTTCCGCTTATTATCGTTAGCCTTTTTGCAATCAAGTAATCCACTGTCACGTGCGACCGATGACAGGGTTATTGTGTACGGCGACAGAAGACTTGCTTGGGTAAAATTGTGAGATAGTCTTTTATGCAGATATCTTGTGAGTTGCCCTTTTAAACGCATCATCAACCCGTAGTTATATTGTCGGTATTTAATGCGCTGTATCCCTTCCGTAACCAATGCGCTAAAATCAACATACCAACGACTTTCAGGGTTATTGTTCAGATCTTCGCGAGTTACAGCCGTGAGCATAGTTAAGGGAGATGTTTCGTAGAAAGAATTTCCATCTGGAGAGGAAATTTGTACAGAGGTCCTTCTCAAAATCTTTAACGATTCCACAACCTGATAATATGAAAAAGTATGCCCCTGCTCGCTCAATTCTTTTCGCAACTGGTGAAGTGTGAACGAAACTCCACTCCGATTTCCGTCTAAATAACCATTGCCGACACCGCAGGCTAGTTTTCTTAAAACATCTTCAACAAGCTCCTCTCTTGCGCTCGGATAAAACTCTTTATCCTTACCGTCTACGGTTAACCTTGCAGGTCGTAATGTCACGATCATCTCGTTTTTTCTAAAAACAAATTTTCTTTCGACTGTTGGTAAAAATCCATTTTTTCGAAGATCTTCTTGCGAGCGCTTCGTTATATAATATTTTGGTACAGCATCCCAAAGTTCGATCGTGTTTGACAGTGAAAGCCGCTCATCTGGCGAGTTGCACAAAAAATCCTGAAAGAGAGATAATTGTTTTGTATGGAAAGCTTGTTTGGCCGGTGGCGTTGGATTTTCAGATTCTTTAATCAAAGCGTTCTCCATTACAGCTATGCTGTGCAAAAAAATTCCGGTATCAAAAAACCTTCCCGGGTTTCGTCCGGATCGTGCTTTCCGGTATCAAAAAAACAGCGGCCGGCGCTCCCCAGGACATCAACCTGATACCTAAATGTTCCAGCAATCGAGCACCGGGTGATCTGATGCAGGTTGCTTTGCTGGCTGGTATCATTTAAAACACGAAAGCGCTTTTTTCATCACTTCAAAAACTACGGCATAAATCTCTTTATCCTTGCTTGCAGATCGACCAGCAACATTTAAATCCTCTATCTGATTTTTATCAACCCATAGTAATAAATCATCTGCTGCAGCATCGACGGAATATTTGTTCATATCAAGATACAAGCATGTTTTTTTCTGATCAACAGCAATTTTTTTGGTCAACGAGGATCCTCCTGAGAGTTTACCGTGAACAAATATTACAGTTCCGTCTGAATCAATAATATTTTGTTTCGTTCTCTTCGGATAACCATTGGTCGGCATTTCCTGAACCTGGTATCTTGCGTCTAAAGGCCCGGCTTCGGTTCGCCGCCCCTTCGGGACCCAACCACCATAAGGAAATCCGCAAGCCATTGCCGCATCAATCCCGGCAATATCGGCCCCCGTCTGACAGCCTGAAACAATCTTTTTCAGCATAATTTTCGACCAATAACATCGAGCAGGGATTTAGTTAGTTACACCGTAAAAAGAATGCCTCGAATTTGTTCAAGTCGACCTCTTGCCGAGCTTGCCAAAGATCGTAATTATGCATCAACAATCAGCTTTCTGGGGATCGGCCCAAAACCTCAGAAAGCTTCAAGGCCTGCAGGAGAAACATCAGTTTTGCCGTTGAGTAGCCGGCTGAACAAATGAACCCTTTTAATAATTGCCCCTAGATGCAAAAGGCTATGTTGTTGAATAGTTCATTAATCCACCGTTAACTTATTGGTAATCATTAGCCACACCTCCGGTTTTGTTACCACCATTACGCTTATATGCCATGGCGTCATTACGCTATTGTTATATAGCATAAATACGTAATAACTCAATTTCATAAATACGATCACTTCTAACCGATTTATTTGACAACTAATTTTCTTTTTGCGGTTGCAGTTGTTCCTTCCATTCCCCGAAGGGAACACCTTGTCGAAGACAACATTTATAAAAGTTCCCGGAGTGGCCCCAGGTTGGCTCAGGGTGGATGACAGCAAAAAAGAGAAACAAAGGAAAAGCATTTTGACCGATCAAAGAGAGGATGAGGGGAACAAGGGGGGACACTCCGGGAACTGCTGTAGATTCGCCCGAAGGGCGTGACTTTTCGAAAAGTTCAAAGGTTCCCCTCGGATCAGTGTTTCTGATCCGAGGGTTCCGCTTGCTCGCTTATTCTTGCTCTGTAAAGTTTCTGTTTAAAATATAATCTGCTGCTCGTTGGGCGGCGGCTGCAGCGTTTATGACCATCTTTTTGTCTTCTTTAAGTTTTGCAGACCAACTCTGTAAATATGCTGCTGAATTTTCAACGGTGGCGGGAAGTATGCCGGACTCGCCACAAAGAAAAGCGGCGGTCATCTCTGCAACGAGTTCCTCTTTGCTGTAATCTTCCGAACCGAACCGACTGCACGCCTGGACCTCTTTTCTCGCAAGTCTGCTCACGTGGCCAGTGCTGTGGCCAAGTTCATGGAAAAGGACGCAATAAAACTTTTCTGCCTCGTCAAAGTCTTGAAAATATGGCATTTGAACAGAATCTTTTCCGGGGTAATAGCAGGCTTTATTCCCTCCAGCTTCTTCAATTATCGGTCGATTTTGCATCTCTGAAACAATTCTCTCGGCTTCCGCTATTGGTTCGAGTTCTACTGTTTCCGGTTCCTGCGGGGCCTCAACGCCTTCTATTTGGTCCAGATTAAAAACAGTGTAATATCGAAGCATAAAAACCTTTTTATCCTTCCCTGTCTCGGTATCTTGAGTCAAAAAAGGCTTCCAAAAAACGATTTGTCTCCCCTTTTCCCCTTTGCGAACCATTCCGCCTTTCTCCTTGGCTTGTTTGAAACTCAGCCACCAGGGCGAGGAAAAACCAGAGCAAGATAGAAGAAAAACATTTATCCCCCGATACTGTTTTCCCGTGATGAGATTTCGGTGGGCACCTCTCGCATTCCACGGTTTTTTCCAAGGAATAACGCCTTCTGACATTATTTCAAGAATCTGCTCGGTAATGATTTCATATACATTCGGATTTCCCATTTTCAAACCTCCCTGGTAGTTTGTTCACCCGTTAGCATTTTGGCGAGTCACGGGCGGATTGAGCATCAGCGTTCAATGCTCCACTAAAGTTAACAGCTTGTTATCTTGGTCTTTTCAATATGTTTCCCCAGGTTTTTAAAACCTGGCTCCCAGCGGGAAAGAGCTTTTCCGAGAGAGCTTTCAAAAAAACGTAACCAACGGGCGCGTTTTCTTTGGAAGCTGCAAAAGAACGAAGTGACCAGGGGCCGTTAAGAGAGGATGCAAGGGCGGGATTGAAGCCTTTTTTTTCAGTGCTTTTCTGAAAAAAATCTCATTCCCCTCGCCTTGGCCCTTGCATCCTCTTAGGCCCCGCAGCTACCGATCTAGCGCTCTTTGCTTGACTGACTAGGCTGTTGGCTGTTGCTGTGGTGGTTGTTGTCGACGTCAGTCTGTGGGCTATAACAGACCGAAGGGAAGGCATCGCACACCTGACTTAAAATGCCCAATCAAGAAGGATGTAACTGTGTGGGGTATGAATCCTGCGGACGCTGTCACCGCGGGATTAAATTCCACGGCACAACAAGAAAAGACCAGAACAACCAAGGATGAAAGATAGACAAAACTCTGAAGATAATTCGCAGAAATAAAACTGGAGGATCGGCGCCGGCCGACTCGCCTTATATAAGTCGCCAGCGGTGATTGCAGCGCAGCGGGAAAATGCCGGGAATGAGATGGGAAAAGAGCGCGACGGCAGGGGACCGGGAGCCGATCACAACCCAAAAACAAAAGAGATGTTTTTCGTTACTCCGGTATCAAAATCCTTCCCCGGGGTTTCTCAGGATCGCGCTTTCGGGTATCAAAAAAGCAACTGCAGGCACGCCTTGGCGAACCTAATTGATACCAAATGTTTTCCAACCATCGCCGGCGCCGATCAGATCTCGCGCACCTGGCCCGGCCGGCTGGTATCATTTTTTTCGGGTCATTGCAACCCTGGGCAAACTTGGTGGCCCTCCGGGGACAATTATAAGTGTGACAAGCTCGTCTCTTCGGTAAGTGCAGGGCAGAACAACAGCGAACAGCTAAGTCGTAAATATATTCTAAATTTACAAGCACTTGATTGATTTTTTCACTTTTAAGGAATATGATCCTCGAAAAAGGTATCTAACGGTTTTAAAAAGCAAATATATGGAGAAAACGAATGACTCTTACCAAAGCAGATATTGTCGAGAAGGTATACGCCGCTCATGAAAGGATGACCAGGGCCCAGGCTGTTGAGGCAGTCGAAGCTTTTCTACGCCTGTCTAAAAGTACCCTTATAGAGGGTTCGGGCCTGATGCTTAGCGGCTTCGGAAAATTCAATATCAGAGACAAGAACCCTCGCAAGGGACGAAACCCAAAAACCGGCGATGATCTGACACTCGATGCCAGAAGAGTTGTCACATTCAAACCATCACAGAAATTAAAAGAGAAGGTTAACGAAGGTTCTTGATTTCTCTCGGGGGGCAGTCAAAATTGTCGCTCCTGTTTTCAGCTCCAGGATTCGTGTGTTGACGACTGGGTAATGAAACCGGATTTAACCATCCCCAGCCTAATTGTCTTTATCAATGGTCCCCGCTGCATTGATCAAGACACGGTGAATCAAACTTCGTGCGCAGCCAGGAAAGGGAGAGAAAAAACATGAAAAGAAAAATTGTTCATGAATGGAGAAATTGGCTTCTAGAGTATGTCGGTGATGAGGAATATGAATTATCTCAAAAAGACAATCTGTCAGTTCTCCACAAGATTGTTGCCAAGAATGACATAGATGCGGAAAACCAATGCCAACAGATCATTAAACATGCCAAAGAAGCAGAAAATTGAAGATCATCCCGTCCATTGGTGATGACCAACCTCAAACAAATGCACGTTGATACTGATATGTTTATAAAGATTTAAGGAAGGTGTGATTTTGAAAGATATGTTCCCGGCAAAATGTGCCATTTGCGGTCAAGTGATTGACCACCCTACAGAAGCATATTTTTTCCCGAAGGCGCAGTTGGTAACCCATCAAGTCTGCTTTGTAGAGTTAACACATAAGTGCTTATCCCCACCTCTAGACCCCGCAGTTTTCGATATTTTCAGAACATTAGGATTGATTGACGACGAACAAGAAGATCAAGAGCCTGAGGTGATTATCCATTAGATAATATGAGAAAAATATTGAAAGTCGATAAAGATTTCACACCATGCCCCGCCGATATTGGTGATGAGCTGTACCCCAATGGAATTTTCGAGTTTAATATCACGAAAATTCTCGAGTATATCCATAAAGACCCTGATAGCATTACTCTCGAGGAAGTAGCGGTAAGTGATTTTTTCAGGGGTTTTTCATCTATCAACGAGTCTCATATGGACTCGGTTGAGCTTTCCATGCCGGTAATATTGGCAGAAATTTCTCCTGAACAATACAACTTGATTGATGGCCACCACAGAATGGAAAAAGCGCGTAGGACGGGAGGAGTAAAAAGCATTCTCGCGTACAAGCTGAATGTTGAGCAGCACATGAAGTTTTTGACCAACAAAAAGTCATACTTAATCTACATTGAATACTGGAACAGCAAGCTGAAAAAGTGAAAAGAGGATTAGCTGCCCCATGTTCGACTGGTGACAAGAACATTTTCACTTGATAAGGCAGATAGCTGGACGCTCTTGCTCGTCAACGGTTAGCCGGAATACATCCGGACGAGAATAATGACCTGTTGGATCCATATCATATCGCGCTTTAACAATATCGTTCAGATCGATCTCTGCGGACACAAGCCCTTCCCGATTGTACAAGGGACCTGCAATCACCTCACCCATTGGCGACAGAATAACGCTTCCTCCACGGATAAGAGGTCTGTCTTTATCCCAGTCGTGATCTTTAATGATCCCTTCTACCGGAGGTGGCTGAAATTGGCAGGCACTTACCAGGAAGTTCCGCCCTTCATAGGCGATATGACACATGCTTGTTTGCCAGATATCACGATCATCCACGGTGGGAGCACACCATATTTCAATGCCTTTGGCATACATTGCCGTTCGTAACAGGGGCATATAATTTTCCCAGCATATCGCAGCACCCACTCGCCCGGCAGCGGTTTGAATAACCGGAAGAGTCGAACCATCTCCTTGCCCCCAAATCAACCTTTCACTTGCGGTCGGCATCAACTTTCTATGCTTGGCGGCGACCTCTCCATCCGCTGTGATAAACAGAGCAGTGCAATACAAGGTGGTATTGCTTTGTTCGATAATGCCGATAACAACGGCAGTCTGGCAGCGTTTTGCCATTTCGGCGATGGCAGTAATTTCGGGACCATCAATTTTTACTGATTTTTGCCAGTAACGTAGGAATTCTTCCCGCCCTTCTGGGTTCGATAGCCGACTCGTGTGCCAAAATCCGCCCCTTTCGGATAACCACCCAAGAGAGCTTCGGGCATCACTACAAGATCGCACTTGGATTGCTGTATCTCTTGTTCGTACGAGAGTATTTTGGATACGGTTGCTGCTGTTCCGTCGGGGCTGGTACCCAACTGCAATGCTGCAATAGTTTTCATTTAATGGATACAATGGGTTAAATGGAAAAACGTTATTTCATCAACCATGCTCGTCTACCTCGATTTTGACCGGGGACATTAATATGAGGTGTATTGATAATCAAGAACTCTATGGAAACACAGTTTTCCTGATTCAACAATCTACGATCTGCAGAAACCTTCATATTGTAATTTCTCCAGTTTTTCGATCACACCCAGGTAGCGCTCAACCAGTCCAGCTTCTGGATTACCATAAGTTTCATTTAGAAAATCTCTGGCGGGTCCGTTGTCCAAGTCAACGACTTCAAATATTGATGTTTTGTTAAATATTTCATGTGCTTCATTCACTAATATTTCTATTATATCATTACCTTTATCCATCTTTTCCTCCAGTTGTGAGAAGTGATGATGAATCATAGTTTGGAAATCCTACAATTTTCCTACATTGTTTCGATTGTTGAACCTTGTTCTGATAAAACTGGTTGGTCTGAAGGAAGCAACCATTCTTGCGTGGTAAATCGTTGAGCAACAATGATCTGGCTGCAGAATTGATATCTCGCTCGGACCGCAACACCTGGTCGCCCGGTGAATCAAATTTATTTTTCGAGGGCATATTTTCTCTTGTGTATTATTACGTCAATGACGTAATAATTGATCATGAGATTGAGGACGTCTCACAGAACAATGCGAAACAAAACGTATACGTGGGTGAAGGAGTGGATAGAGTGACCCCTCAAGAAATCAAGCGCCTCCGCAAAGAGGTGTTAAAAATCTCAACAACAGAACTCGCTCAATTGTGCGGAGTAAAATCCCGTCGCACGGTCGAGCAATGGGAGACCGAGATCGGTAAGCGCGGCCATCGATCCCCTGGAGGGTCCTCACTCAAAATCCTCCTGGACTTACAGGCAGAACACACATCTCGGAAACGCTACGATCAATACAATGTCGTCAAACGCATCATCTGGATTAGAGATCAGCTGCTCAATGGCCAAATGTTCAACAGCACAGATGTCGCTTTCAAATTTGACACTTCATTGCGGACTGCTCACCGCGACATGCATTACATGAGAGATGAAATGTTTAAAGGTCGTCTGAAATTCAATGCCGGCGACAACTCATATTACTTGGAACCAGAATGATTGGAACAAACTCTCATGCCAATGCCGTTGCCGGCATGAACATCGTACCGCCGATACATCGACACCCTCACGTAGATCAAACCAACAAACCCGTCCTACCCAGTACCTGCTTGTCGGAGTGATGAATATTGTAATGCTATCGGGAGTAAGCGAGGTATCTGTGAAGAATTCACAGATACAGTATCAATGATAGAGAAGGGCAATGATCATGGCAACCAAGGTAAATTCGAGTGACGTTCTCTCTCTCCGTGAAGCATTGAATATGGAAATTATAATCAATCAGGCGTTGGTTGATATCCTCGTAGCCAAAGGAATTCTCACCCAGCAAGAACTTATGGCAAAGATCGAAGAGATTCGGAAAGAAATGGCTGTATAAGCCTTTTGATCGAGAAAGCAGATGCTAAAGAAGATAATTTCCGGAGGACAAACCGGGGCAGACCAAGCTGGACTTGATGTCGCCATCAAGCACAACCTTCCACACGGTGGAGCAATTCCAAAAGGAAGAATGACCGAAGACGGAGTGTTGCCTGAAAAGTATCATCTCGAAGAAATGACAACGAAGTCCTATCCAAAACGTACAGAGAAGAATGTCGTGGACTCCGACGGTACAGTCATTTTCACACATGGCAAATTAACAGGTGGATCCTTACTCACCCGTAAGAAAGCTATCGAGCACAACAAACCGGTTCTGCACTTTGATATGCTCACTCATGATGTAGAAGGAGCGGTCTTTTTGCTTCATCAATTTATAACAGAAAACAGTATCAAGGTGTTGAATGTGGCGGGATCAAGAGCAAGCAAGGATGAACGGATATATGAAATCGCGTTTTCGGTTATAGACAGAATTTTTAATTAAAACAAAACGTTCATCATCTACAAAAAAATATACCCAGGCACGATCGACAAATGATTCTCCCCCTATCAAGACGAACTCGGTTCAATTACATGCTTAGGTGCTCACTCTACCTTGCACTCCTGGCACTGTTTTTCTTATCCCCGACATCTTCATCCGGTAACGATTTTACTGGCCGGGTTGTTGATGTAGCAGATGGCGATACAATAACCGTGCTGACCCAATACCATGAGAAAGTGAAAATCAGATTATCAGGAGTAGATTGCCCCGAAAGTTTCCAGATCCACGGAGAAAAGGCAAAACGGTTTACTTCATCTATGGTTTCCGGGAAAAAGGTGCGATTAAACCCGGAAACGATTGATCAGTATGGAAGAACCGTTGCATTGGTCTTTGTCGATGGGAAAAACTTAAACGAGCAGATCGTAGCCCACGGCCATGGGTGGGTATATAGAAAATACTGCAAGGCGAATTTTTGCAAGGATTGGCTGAAACTTGAGGCTACTGCTCGTGATGCTCAAGTTGGTCTTTGGGAAAACGACAATCCGCAGGCTCCTTGGGACTGGAGAACGGAACAAAGAGGAGGGAATGGTGGTGGCTATAAAGCTTCTGTTACAGTCGCTGCACCTTCTTCTACGGAATCATCAACAGTATATCATGGCAACAAAAGAAGTCATGTTTTCCATGGCCCAGGGTGTAAAGATTATAACTGTAAAAACTGTACAGTGATCCTGGAATCAGTACAAGAGGCCGTTGGGGCGGGATACCGGGGACATCGGGATTGTGTTAAATGATTATCTTTAGCTGAGAAATTCCAAACAAGACTGGCCTCAATAACCGGGACATGAACATGGATTTGGTATAAATGCCCAGCTCCAGTCGAATGCGACGACGCATCATAACGTCAGGACATCGCGCACCTTAGCGGCCAGATCGCGACCGGAAAACGGTTTCTGGAGAAAATTTACACCAGCATCGAGCACTCCTCGGTGGGCGATCAAGTTGGCGGTATAGCCTGACATAAACAGTACCTTGATCTCCGGGTAGAGCGTTTGCAACCCCTCAGCCAGATCGCGGCCGTTCATCTCCGGCATGACCACGTCGGTGATCAACAGATGGATCCCACCCTGATGTTTTTCGGCAAGCTCCACAGCCCGTTTCGGTGTCATCGCTTCCAACACGGTATATCCTTGTTTTTTGAGCATCTTTCCGGTCATTTTTAGGATCGGTGCTTCGTCCTCGACAATCAGCACAGTTTCCCCTCGACCTTGCGGAATATCGGCAATTGAGATCGCTTCATTCTGATCGGGCTCGCCGACATGACGCGGTAAATAGATCCTGAAAGTCGAGCCTTTTTCCGGCTCACTGTAGACATTGATAAATCCTGAGTTCTGTTTAACGATGCCATAGACCGTGGCCAGCCCGAGTCCGGTACCCTTGCCTTTTGTCTTTGTGGTGAAAAAAGGTTCGAAAAGCTGGCCAAGTGTTGCCTTGTCCATGCCGCAACCATCGTCACTGATCGTCAGCAGGACAAAATCGCCAGGTACAAATCCGCCATGGTAGGCGCAGTAATTCTCGTCAAAGCTGACATTGCCCGTTTCAATGCTGATCTTGCCCACGTCTGAAATGGCATCTCGGGAATTAACGCAAAGATTCGCCAGGATCTGATCGAGCTGAGACGGGTCGATATTGACCAGCCATAAATCGGCACCCGGCTGCCAGGAAAGATTGATGTCTTCGCCGATAAGCCGGCGGAGCATCTTGAGCATGCTCTCAATGGTGTCATTAAGGTCGAGAACTTGAGGTGCTATGGTCTGCTTGCGGGCAAAGGCCAGAAGCTGCCGGGTAATTTCGGCGGCGCGCCGGGCGGCATCAAGAACTTCCCGCAGGTCGTCTCCCAGCGGATCACCCGGAATTACTTTGGCAAGGGCCAGTTCGGTAAAACCAATAATTACGCTCAACATGTTGTTATAATCGTGGGCCACACCACCAGCCAGACGTCCCACGGTCTCCATCTTCTGAGCCTGAACCAGCTGGGATTGGAGATTTTCCCGCTCTTCTTCAACACGCTTACGCTCGGTGATATCAGCAAGGACGATAACGTTTAATGTGCCGGTGGTGGCAAAGCGAAACTCCACCTGGCGAACGCTGCCATTTTTACAGGTCACAGGATATTCCATGGGTTTGCTTTCAGTATGAGTTTTTCGCGCCCCCTCAATCGCCGTTTGCCACCCATGACGAACACGTCTCCTGAAGACTTCTTCCGGATAGGCAAGTGCCCACCATTCTTCGACAGACGGCATATCTTCCAGTGTATAACCAAAAAGCTCGGTGAATTTTGAACTGGCAAAAAGAGTTTTTCCACGATCATCCGAGATCACTATGCCAACCGGCGCTAATTCGGCAAACAGCCGGAACCTGGATTCACTCTCCCGTAGCGCCACCTCGCCTTGCCTATGCTCGGCCTCTCTTTCGATAACGCTTAGTGCATAAGCAAAATCTCCAGCCATTTCGGTAAAAAGATTTCGTTCCTCTTCATCCACGACAAGATTGCTCTCTACAGCGGCGGCAAGATATCCATGGGTTTTGCCGTCGTGGGTCAGTGCTGCGCAGAGTGATTGGCTTTCAGCGCAACCCGATGCAATCGGGCAATTGACACAGACGTTTTGTCGGTCACGCACTAGCAGCACCCCCTGCTCTTTCCGGGCAAACGTACAGCAAGACGGGAGATTTCCTTGCTCCAGCATGGTGGTAAGTTCTGCCGAAAATGCAGCAAGTCCCTCCATAGCCCAGGAGACAGGCCGGTCATGACCATCCGTCAAAACAATCATTGCCGAAGGGTAACCGCGATTGCTCACCAGCAGGCGACAACCGTCATGGATCAGGGCGTCCTTGTCACGCTCGCGGACGATCAATTGATTTACAGTGCGTATCGTTCGCAATATGCGGTTAAGATGTTCAATGCGCAACTGCGAGCGCTTACGTTCGCTGATGTCTTCCATGGCACCCATAATCCCAATGATATTGCCGACGGGATCACGGATGGGGGCTAAAGACAGACTGCCATCAAAAAGGGTGCCGTCCTTACGGTTCCTCACTACTTCAAGCCCCACATAAGAACTGCCTTCACCGACTTTCAGGCGCAAATCAGTGAACTCTGCAAATTTGGCGTCGGAAACTATGGGCAGAGGGGTGCCGATAACCTCATGGGCTGTCCAGCCGAAAATTCGTTCGGCCGAGGTATTCCATGTCAAAACCCGGCCCTGAAGATCGATGCTGTAGAGTGCCACCGGTGAGCATTCGATCATGGCGTGCTGGTACTCTTCACTCTTGCGTAGCGCCTCTTCGGCCGATTTCCTTTCAGTAATATCCACCACAGTGGTGACGAAATAGATGGGTTTGTTGAAACTGTCCCGCCGAACGACAACGCTGACATCCGCCCAGATCAAGACACCGCTCTTGTGAACATACCTTTTCTCAAGGCGTGCCCCGTTTTTTATGCCTGTAAGTAACAGGGCAACGACCTTCTTTGTGGTTTCGATATCTTCAGCGGGCGTGAGATCCTGCCAGGTTTTCCCCTTCAATTCATCTCGATCATATCCCAGCATATCGGCAAAGGCCTGATTGACATTCATTTCGCCGGAGGGCAGGGTCAACGATTTACCTACGTTCGCAGCTTCGAATATATATTTGAATCGATCTGCGCTTTCCTGCAGTTCCCGCGTCTTGTGGGCCACCTGCCGGCGTAGCGCCCACCACCAGAGAACAAAGATTAAAAGGAGTGACAGCAATGGCAGGGCGACCATGGCAATATAGCGCAAGATACTCTGAAAGTCGGGACGAGATTTTTCATAAAGCCCCATCCATTTTTCATGGATACGCCGGTACTCACCACTTTCCTCCAGAAGCTTCAATCCTTCACTGAATTGCGCCAGCAGTGCGGTTTCCCCATTTGGAACGGCGTAACTGTATTCACCGGGGAAAAAACTGTGGTGGCCAAAAACAAGATTGGTCCAACCGTTCTTGTCGATTAAATACATGCTGGTTATTCTAGGCACCAGGGCACAGTCATAGCCTCCTTCGGAGACTGCACGCAGTACGTCTTCCTGGGTCTCAACAACCGTTGTCGTGCCTTTAAGATCATGTGCTGCCAACATATCGAGAATGACATCGCCTCGCTGGACAACAAGGCTTTTACCATCAAGATCCGCAAACGTTTCCGGTGGCTTGCCGCTATCCCTGCGGACAACACCGACGTAGTTCGACACCAGGTAGGAAGGAGAAAACTCGAAGATGCGGTCCCGTTCGGAAGAGTAGAACATGCCCTGGATGGCATCTATCTCGCCACTCATCAAACCGTCGACTATATCTGCCCATGGCCCCAGACGGATCTGTACAGCCATATTCATCTCTTCGGCAATGGCACGCGTCAGTTCGACCGTAAACCCGGTGGGTCGCCCTTTTTCGTCCAGATATTCGAAGGGTGGGTAGTTGTGGTCACCCCCGACAATGATCGATCGGTTGGCGGGGAGTTGCAGGGCGGCAAACCATTTAGAGTGGAGACGGCGGTAAGTGCCATCCGCCATTATCAGGGCGAGTCCTTCATTGAGCAACGCCAGAGTCTGCCGGTCCCCCTCCCGGACGGCAAAACAGAAGTCCTGGCGAAAGCCTTCGATAGGGGTGTCAATAACCTTCAGGTTGGTAATACCAGATTCGCTGAGTAGCCGAAGAGCCACAAGTCGCTGCAAAACGACGGCGTCGTGACGCCCCTGTGACAGCTCCTTTAAGGCATCTTCAAAGGTTGGCGTAGTAGAGATGTCGATGCCGCGATCTTCCCGCCGCAGGAACTCCTCGGCGTTGTCGCCTTTCATGACGGCTACCTGCCGCCCCTTCAGATCGGCCAGAGTGCGAATCCCGCTCGTTTCGGCCCTGACAACGATAGCTCCATGGAGGGACATGTACGGAAAGGTGAAATCGAAGATCTCTTCCCGCTCCGGCGTGCGGCCAACCAGAGGAAGCGCCTCAATTTCACCGCGCTCCAACAGATCGCGGACCTCGAACCAGGGACCGACATGAAAGCTGACATTACGATCCATGGCGGCAAGCGCAGCCCTAAACAGTTCCACGGAAAAACCATCCACCAGGCCGTTTGCTCCAACTAAAGAAAACGGTGGATAGTCTATTTCGGCTCCGGAGCGAATGGGTTGGCTGGACAGTGCGGGCTTGCCACCTGCAATGGCCGAAGCAGCAAATACAAGGATGCTGGCGATCCCAATAAAAAAAGCGAGCAAATGGGTAACCACTCGAAGCGTCTTAAAATTCACAAGATGTAATCCTTTTTGTGCTTGTAGCCTGTTGTAATAATAAAAAACGATTTCTTTGCCTACCAGCATCCTCGTTAATCAGTAGTCTAGCACTAAGCTGTTTTAGAAAACAATATGGTATGTATAAATCAGTATTTCTCCTCCCGTTGTCCATCCGAAGCTTTGACTTTCATTGAGCTGGACAATTAAATGAGTTGTGGGCGCCAATATGTTCACTTTTTTAATTACCTATAGATTAACATTTTTGCGTGCTATAATTTCATTTCCTGAGGCTGAGCATCAGGATGCCAAGTTCGCCGAAACGATTAAAGCTAATACCTATGTGACATAATGATATCAAACGAAAAACATAAGGAAAAATTTTCACCGCTTCCACTCTTAAAGGTATTCCTTGGTTTGCTGGCGATATTATTTATCGCTGAGACGATTATCATGTTCATGTTGCCGTTACTGCACCTTCAAGATCACGTTGTTGTTGAGAGTTTTGCCGATTCTTTTCTGTTGACGATTTTAACCTCCCCTTTTATCTGGATGCTGCTAAGCAGGAGCAAACGAGCAGAGGAAGAACTGGTGGTCTCGGAGGATTCCCTGCGCCTTATTTACAATAGCGTCTATGATGCCATCCTCATCCATCACTTGGACGGAGATATTATAGATGTCAATGACAAGATGCTGGAGATGTATGGGGTTAATCGTGAGCAGGCATGTTCCTTGTCAATTAAGGACGATTATTCCAGCCAGGACAATCCACTTGAACAGCTCCAGTCATTGTGGGAAAGGGTGCGGTCTGGGGAAAACCTGTTTTTCGAATGGAAAGCGCGACGGCCGCAAGACGGCTCCGTGTTCGACGCGGAAATATTCCTGCGCAAAATAGCCATGAAGAAAAAGGACGTCATTTTAGCCACCGTTCGCGATATCACCGAACGTAAAAGAACTGAAAAGGAAAGGGCTAATCTTCAAAATCAGCTGATTCAAGCGCAAAAGATGGAATCAGTCGGTCGATTAGCCGGAGGGGTGGCTCACGATTACAACAACATGCTCAGTATCATCGTAGGATACTCGGAACTGGTTCTGGAAAAGCTCACCCCCAGTGATCCACTCTACGAAGACATCCGTGAAATATACGATGCCGCTGTTCGCTCCACGGATATCTCCCGTCACCTTCTCGCCTTTGCCAGAAAGCAGACCATCGCCCCTGTTGCGCTGGACCTGAACGAATCGGTAGAAAACATGCTGAAGATGCTGCGCCGGCTGATTGGTGAGGATATCGACCTGGTCTGGCTGCCCGAAAACGACCTGTGGCCTGTGAAGTTGGACCCCTCACAGCTTGATCAAATACTGGCAAATCTCTGCGTCAATGCCCGGGATGCTATCAAGGGGGTTGGTCGGGTGACCATTGAGACCGGCATGGTAACCTTCGATGCAGCCTATTGCGCCCATCATTCCGGTTTCATCCCAGGTGAATATGTGCTTTTGGCTGTAAGTGATGATGGCTGCGGCATGGACTGCGATACTGCCAACAAGATTTTCGAGCCATTTTTCACGACGAAAGATATCGGGAAAGGGACTGGTCTAGGGCTGGCCATAGTCTACGGCATTATCAAGCAGAACAATGGTTTTATCAGTGTCTACAGTGAACCGGATAAAGGGACTACCTTCAAAGTCTACCTGGCCCGCCACACCGAACCTGCGGTTGAGGTTTCCAGGAAAAGTCCCGCAGATATCTCCGCCGGTCATGGTGAAACCATCCTTGTCGTCGAAGATGAGGTCTCAATCCTGAAATTCTCCAAAAAGCTCCTGGAAGAGCTTGGATATACGGTGCTGATCTCCAATACCCCGAGCCAAGCCTTGCGTCTTGTCGCGGATCCCCAAAATCGTATCGACTTGCTTATCACCGACGTGGTTATGCCGGAGATGAATGGCAAAGAACTATCCAACCGGCTGTGCGAAATACGCCCGGGACTCAAAACCTTATTCATGTCCGGCTACACGGCCAACGCGATCGCCCATCGGGGGGTCCTGGATGAAGGTATCAATTTCATTCAGAAGCCGTTCTCCAAAGAGGATATGGCCATCAAAGTCAGGAAGGCGCTCAACAGATGAGCAATATATCTATCTACAAATCGAAGTCTTGAATTTCCATCCTCAAGCCGATTCTTTGAACCTTGATGATTTTCACAAGGGTTTTTGCCGAGATTTGCAAAAAGGAAATCATCAATTACTTGTTGTTTTTACTAACATTATGATGGAAAATCAGGCAGGTTCTTGATTGAACCTGGGATGAAACCCCGTCATATTTTTACATGATCTATTGGGAGATTTTATGGATGCAAAAATTCTGATCGTCGATGACGAACCGGCAATACGAAAGCTCTTGGCTAGATATCTCCAAGGGGCAGGCTATGAATGTCATACTGCGGAAGATGTAGTATCGGCAAAAGAGGTCCTTGCCTCAAATACTTTCGATCTTCTTCTCTGTGATCTGAAAATGCCGGGAGAGTCGGGACTGGATCTTTTACGGCACGCCAAAATAGATTACCCTCACACAGGAAGGGTTATGATCACCGGCCTGAGCTCCCCTGAAATAGCCAGCGAGATCATGGCGGTTGGAGTTTATGGTTATATTATCAAGCCAGTAACCCACAATATAGTGCTGATCACCGTAGAAAACGCTTTACGGCATTTGCGCCTGGATCTCCATATGCACGCCTGCAAAATTGAACTGGAAAGGAACGTGTCGTACCGGACGGAAAAACTTACTGCCATAATGAATAATCTCAACGTTGGCGTGGTAATGTTTGACCTTGATATGAAGATTTTGGAATTTAATCGGAGAATGCAACTCTGGTTTCCGGATATCTCTGTGGGAATAGCAGTACCCTGTTATCATGTCTTCAGAAATCCACCGGGTAAAGGCATCTGCGATGATTGCCCGATGGCCGTAACTTTTCAAGCCGGGAAAACCTGCGAAGCTACCAAATGTGTTTCAAGCATGCAGGGAGAAAGAGAGTTTAGAATAGTGACGTCTCCCATCTTCGATAATTCCGGTCGGATTTATGCGGGTATTGGCTTGTATGAAGATGTCACAGAAAAAATTCTTCTTGAAAGAGACCTGCGCCAGGCTCAGAAATTTGAAGCGGTCGGCCAATTGGCTGCAGGTATCGCTCACGAAATCAATAGTCCTGTTCAGTATGTTGGAGACAATATAAGCTTTTTAAAGGATTCCTTTGACGACATCGCCAGCGCCTTGAATACTTATGAACGTCTTTGGCATGAATTGACGGTGAGGGGGGCAGTTCCCGGGGAAATAGGCGCGCAATTATCGGAAGAAATAGAAGCTGCAGATATTCCATATCTCAGGGAGGAAATCCCCAAAACATTCGACCAAAGTCTTGAGGGAGTGAGGCGGATTGAAAAAATTGTAAGGGCCATGAAGGACTTCTCCCATCCCGGCAGTGATGAAAAAACAGCAGTGGATGTCAACAAAATAATTGAAAGCACCATAACAGTTTGCAGAAATGAGTGGAAATATGTCGCGGATATGGAGATTGATTTTGCCTCAGACCTGCCACTGGCGCCCTGTATTGCCGGGGAAATGAGCCAAGTCATTCTGAACATTATTGTCAATGGTGCTCATGCCATAGGCGACTTCAGCAAGGAAAAAGGAAAAATATCCATCAGGACAAGCAGAACGGATAACAGCATTCAGATCCGAATCAGCGATACGGGAGGAGGTATTACGAAAGAAATTCAGGGCCGGGTCTTTGACTCCTTCTTCACGACCAAAACCCGAGGAAAAGGTACCGGACAGGGATTGGCTATAGCACATCGGGTGGTGGTTGACAGACATCAGGGCTCTCTTTCGTTTGAAGTCGAAGAAGGTATTGGAACAACCTTTACCATTGAACTGCCATTGGGAGATCAATGATGACGAACAGGACAAGTATTCAAAGTGGTGGATCTTAAGATCGGCATTTCGAATATTTAGAGCTTTAAAAAAAATACTTAATTCCCTCATCTGCTGTGCGACTAAAACAAGGTCAGGAAAAGCTGATTTCCAAAATTACATTCTAAACTCAAACCTTCACCTCTCTTCCGCAATCTAAAGGTGATTTTGAGCCCGCCTTTGGAAGCGTCCATTCAAACAACAGCGTCAACCCATCCTAGATAATAAAACATTTTCGAACCCAAAAAATACCACTATGTGGTTTTTAGTTGACTCTAACCTTTCTATAATTTAGGATGCCCTAAATTATTATGTGGCTCCAAAGAATAAATCTTGGAAGTCATATCCAAATCCCCCAAATCCAATTTCAAGGAGCACAGAATGTTATCCAGAATACTTGCTGTAACGATGCTACTCTGCATAGGCCTTCCAAATTTCATCTCTGCAGGTGAAGAGGAAATAGTTGTTTATTCAGCTCGCAATGAGCATCTCATTCAGCCGATTTTCGAGGCCTATACGAAAAAGACAGGCGTTAAGGTGAAGTATATCACTGGTGATGCCGGGGCATTGCTGGAACGTCTCAAGGCGGAGGGGGCCA
>Ga0209346_1000677_pt1 | contig 25913 bp, 27 predicted proteins | sample AutmiccommunBRH9_FD_187381 | JGI IMG/M metagenome (GOLD analysis project Ga0209346, IMG submission 187381) | Deep subsurface microbial communities from Mt. Terri, Switzerland - Autotrophic microbial communities BRH/9 (SPAdes) (version 2) | ecosystem: Environmental > Aquatic > Deep subsurface >...
TTAAGTAGCACAGCGAAATCTTTAATCAGACTGTATTATTTGCCTCAACCTTAACCTGCGTCTTTTTATGACGCAATGTTTACATGTTATGTATTAAATTTAGGGCCTAAGCGGGGAGAAAAAGTTAGTAAACCAAGAAGTCCGGCGGGCCCGATGGTGAATTGGCTGCCTCTTTAAGATACCTAAACCAAAGATATACAATGCCTACCGGAAAAACTAAAGCTTTGTTAACTGATATTGGAACAGAAGAAATGGCTCACCTTGAGGTAATTGCCGCTATGGTTTATCAGCTAATGAGAGGTGCCAGTGTTGAGCAAATTAAGGCTGCCGGCCTCGCCGGCCACTATGCAGATCATGATAAAGCTCTCTTCTATGTGGATGCTCAGGGTAACCCCTTTACTGTGACTTATATTCAAGCCAAAGGTGACCCTATTACTGACCTCCATGAGGACATGGCTGCTGAGCAAAAAGCTCGGTCTACTTATGAATGGCTGATTAACTTGAGTGATGACCCCTGTGTAATTGACCCGCTGAGGTTCTTACGGGAAAGGGAAGTTGTCCACTTCCAGCGCTTTGGTGAGGCTTTGATGGATGTCCATGAGTATATGAATACTAAGAAGTGTTATTAATTAAATAGCCCATTAAAATAATACGAAGCGATAGCTGGGCAGAATTTCTGCTTGCTATCGCTTTATTATTTTTATAGCTGCAATAATCAGTTGTTGCGTAACATAGTTGTTATGCAGCAACATAAAAATCCCCTTTTAGCTAAAAATCGGATTTTTATACTCTATCTTAAATTTTTTATAATGTTGTTCCTGTAGGATGACCAGTTACACTTTAAAGTATAAACTTGCTTCTATTGCTAGTATTAATAAACAATTATTGTGTAATAATACCTTTAACTATTTGGGAAAGTGGTAGTGATTAAATGGTAAAAGCAATTACCAAGTTATTAATTATAGCGGTATTAATATTCATTAGTATATTCCTTGTTGGATATATTTCCTTTATGGGACTATATTATTATACATCTACTCCACAATTTTGTAGTAAATGTCATTATATTGAACCATACGTTATTTCGTGGGCAAAATCTCCTCATCATAATGTCAACTGTATGAACTGTCATGAACCGACAGGTTCATTAGGAAAACTTCATTCTAAAGCTAGAGGTTTGAATTATTATGTTTCTGATAAAACTGGGAATTATATTAAACCTATTATTGACGCTCCTTTTATAAGTGATGCAAGGTGTTTTGGGTGTCACATTGGGGAAACTAAGGGCTATCCCAATATTAAAACGATTAATAGTAGTAAAGAACACCTGCAATATATAGAAGAAGAATTAAAATGTTCTAGTTGTCACATTAATACAGGTCATGAAATAAATATTGGTGTGAATAAAGTCTTTAATACAAATTAAGTTTCGAACCTTAAATAACAATACTCGGGAGGATGCAAGGTGAATCATAAATTTACTCCTGGAATATTTGCAGGAACAGTTGGTGCCATAGTTCTTGGTTTTTACGGGATGACTATGAAAGCAATAGGATTCACAGATCGGATTTATCTAGACTTGGCTGAAGTCATAATTCTCTCTAATCCCCAAGAGGGTTTCATCGCTTCTATTGTAGGTTGGGTCGCACATCTTATGATAGGCGCAATTTTTGGAATGTTATTGTGCTACTTTATAAGTACCACTTCAAGTAGCTTTTGGCTTTTAAAAGGTTGGGGAATTGGTATCTTTATTTGGTTTTCTCTGTTATCTATGGGTAAGCTTTATAAGCTACCTTTATTCATGAATATTCCACCCAAGTCAGCTCTAACACTTTTATCAGGTTCATCAGTATGGGGTTTGGTCTCTATATATGTATTAAAGAAAATTACGGGTGATTTTAAAACAATACTTAACGGGAAACAGAGAAAGAAAAAGAAAATAATTAAGCACTGATATCTATATTAAAATTGTAAATATTTAAGATATCATTATTAAGGAGAAGAATCTATGGATAGGTTTAAAGCAGGTGTGATAGCTGGACTGGTGGGTGCATTATTCATGAATATTTGGAGTTTTACTACATACTATATTTTTAAGATAAATAATCTCCTTTACCTTGACTGGGCTTCTATAATGATTTTTAGACATAAACCCAATCTAGGCTTAAGACCTTACCTAAATGAACACTTTAATTGAACTAGAACTAAAAAGCCTTACTGTACTAATAACTCTTAAACTCAAATAGGCTCTAATAATAGATTTCCTATTGGAAACTTTATACCCTTATACTCCCTCCAGTGTTACCTCTATAAAAATGTTTGTGACCCTGGTCGTATGTTGTTTCACCTTGTAGCAAATGATAATGATTTCTTCCTCCTGGCAAAGGTACTGCTGATCCAGTTGCACCTCTATAATAATGGACATGTCCTTGATTAAAAGAAGTTTCACCAGAATACAAGTGAATATGATTGTCAATTTCACCTGGTGCAGGCATTGTATATGCTCTCATATAATGTAGATGTCCATCATCCACTTTAGTCGGCAAAAAATATGGATGAGTATGAATGTTAATATAATACATAAGTCTCCCCCCGATCTCTCTTTCACTATAATATATTTTATGAAATAACTAACCTATAAGTTTAATAATTACTGGGTTTAAAATATTATGCATATATTTATCTATTCAAGCTGCTAAACTTTTCTATCTATAGTTTTAATAAATTCCTTGATAGTCTGTATCTGAAAAGTCTTGTACCAATGCTATAATCCCGAGGTGTATATTCATAAGGTCTTAGCTAATATGACTAAGGAAATCCTTTCAATTTACCAGAACATATTATGTTATTAGGTAGATGAAAGGAGGTTTTTTAAAATGCATAATGAAATGATGGGGAATCCCTATGATCAATACGCCGTGTGGTCAAATCCTATGTATGACCAATATCAAATGGGACAGTATTATGGCAATCCCGATCGTCAATTTCAAATGACCCAGTTTGGAGGTCCTTTTCATCCAGGTAGACCAAGACCACGCCCACCATTTTTCCCATTTTTTCCGTTTTTCCCGTTTTTTCCGTTTCATCCTTTTTTCCCATTTTTCTGGTGGTAATAATGTAAAGGCATTCAACTTTTGTTGGATGCCTTTACATTATTACTTCCTAATTAAAATTGGGAAGTAATATTCCCCATAGTGTTTCCTCTCCCCGCCAAAAACACTATCTGCTAAAAAATCATACTATATAATAATAAATCATTTAGTAGGTGTTACTATGGCTAATAATAAGCAAATAGGACTTTTTGAATGTTGTATGATACTTTTTAGAACAGCGAATGTCCCTATCGGACCTGAGGCTGAAGCAAAAGGAGTTGCCCTAATTTTTCAATCTCGTAGTGGAGGTGGTAATGTATTAATATCCGCTATTGGACTTCCTGATCCACGAACTTTAGACGGTGATAGATACGTAGCTTGGATTCGAGATACACCTGGTAGCCAAACTATTCCCGTACAGCTGTTACAAACTGGTCCAGTTGTTACTGAGCCTGGAGTATGGGTTGGAGCCTTTGTTTTTGGTCCAGGTGAACAAATAGCACCTTTTCAAGATATTATTGTGACCGCAGAAGATCAAGCGCCCTTACTAAAGCCATCATTAAATCGCATCGCACTTATTGGGTTGTTTAATCAGTGTTAATCTGATAAATCTCCCTTTGCTGTGATGTTGATAAAATAAGACCTATTCCCAATAATAATTAGGTAATAGGTCTTATTTATTGCTATTTCTGGCTCTACTTAATCAACCAAATTTAGTCCAATTATCATTTTAATATCAATAAATTACCGAATATTGGTTGGTGTACAATCTAAATTACGTAGTAATAATGCCATAGTTAAAGCCCATAAAACACGATCTTTTAATAAAATAAAAAGAGTTATTGATTTTCATAATAATTGTAAAGTAAGTTAAGAATAATTATGATTAGAGATTTAGTCTTTTCTTTTGCAATGTATTAAGTCTAATTACCAAAATAGGTGGATTAAAAAATGTTTAAATTAGAACAAAGGGAAGAATTTTTAAAAGGCTCCATTGCAGGAGTTGTTGGAGCTGTAGCAAAATATGGTTTCAATGAACTTACCCAGTTCTTGAATATATCTAAATATGATAATAATGCTACAGCTATTACGGTCATTATGAAAGGTTATGAACATAATATTTATTTTTTGGCTATTCGGCTTTTTAACAGCCCTAATAATTAGAGCCTTTTTTGGAGTAATAATTGCATTTTATGTATACTTATGTATTTTCCGAACGGAGATTGTACCTTAAGGCTGTTGAAATAGGTATAGGGATATGGTTGATAAATTTTGGTCTATTCTCTAGAGTTTTTTATTATCCAGCAGATATTAAATATAGACTAGGTGATGTACTTTCTAGCTTATTAGTCTAATTATATTTGCAGTCATAACAGTTACTACATTAAAGAAAGTTGGCTTTTTTATGAATGACCCCAAGAGGAAAAAGCTGAAAAGAAGGTATTGATTGTTAAAGGACACCCCTATCTTGCGAAGAATTAGCGGGTTTTATTTTTCGTCTAATTATTAATACAAGTCTTCAACACTTGATTAAATAAGTTAGGAGATTTATATGGTACAAACCCTATTTTATCCTACATTTTTATTAATCGTCTTTATCCTCTCGCTTATACTTATTCCTAAAAAAGACTATAAGGAATATTTTATTTATGGTGTTATTCTAGGTGGTTTCGGTGATGTTTTAGTTGTAGGGTTATTTCAAAATATCTTAAATATAATATGGTTTAAGAATGCAGGTATTTTCAATGCTTTGGGGCAGAACTTACTTTCCCCTCCTTGTTGGATTTTTGTTGTTATGCTCTTTCTCCGTTTTTTACCAAGTAGGCGTGCATTTTTATACCTTTATATAATAACCGTTGCCTTTTCAAGTGTAGGATATGGAATACTTGTACATAATGCAGGTCTTTTCGACTATAAGCCTTGGTTTTATCCTGTTTTCAGCTTCTTTACCTTCTTAGGGTGGTGGTGTTTCATAACATGGGTATTTTTAAAGACAAGCACTTTTAAAAATGAAAAAACCACTAAAAGGCTTAAAAGGGGGTAACTTTTATTTAATTTATAAATATCTTTATTTTCCTTCTATACTATAATAAAATATTTCTTGTGTTGTTATATATCAAAAATTAAGGATGGAAATACTATGCAGGAATCTAGTTTAGATAATATTCTCTTTTATAAAAGAAGGAAATTATATCAATTGGTTGAAGAAAAGGGCAACTTTTTAGACCAAGAGGTACAACAATTAAGTAAAGAAATTGACCAATTGATATTAATATTAATGACTAGAGAGGCTAAGCTCCCTGCTAGAGGTTAGTCCTTTTTCCTTTTTTATTAAAACATTGATACTTTTAATATTAATGCCCTACAATTAAAAACTCTTCCTACAACGCACTTTTTTCATGAAGTACCACTAGAAAATCCTAGGGATACCCCTAGGATTTTAACTTTGATTAATAACCACTTTAGTTGTATTGTGCAGCAACGCTGCGCAAGGTTAAGGTTTCGCTTCGCTAGGTTGAGGTTAAGGAATTTGCATGATAAATATCTAGGCAAGTGATACTGTGACATCGAAAACATTCAGCAAATTGTTAAATTTGTCATCCTGAGCGATAGCGAAGGATCTTAATGCAGTAAAAAACATTAGATCCTTCGGTCGTTCCTCCCTCAGGATGACATATAAAAACAATTAAAATTACCTTTAAGTAGCACAGCGAAATCTTTAATCAGACTGTATTATTTGCCTCAACCTTAACCTGCGTCTTTTTATGACGCAATGTTTACATGTTATGTATTAAATTTAGGGCCTAAGCGGGGAGAAAAAGTTATTAAAACAAGAAGTTGGGCGGGCCCGATGGAGAATTGGCTGCCTCTTTAAGATACCTAAACCAGCGTTATACCATGCCCACCGGCAAAGCTAAAGCTTTGTTAACTGATATTGGAACAGAAGAAATGGCTCACCTTGAGGTAATTGCTGCTATGGTTTATCAGCTGATGAGGGGTGCCAGTGTGGAGCAGCTAAAGGCTGCCGGACTAGCCGGTCATTATGCAGATCATGATAAAGCCTTATTCTATGTGGATGCCAACGGTAATCCATTTACCGTTACCTATATTCAAGCCAAAGGTGACCCCATTACTGATTTGCATGAAGACATGGCAGCAGAACAAAAAGCCCGCTCAACTTATGAATGGCTCATCAATTTGAGTGATGACCCTTGTGTTATTGATCCTTTAAGATTCTTGCGGGAGCGGGAAGTCGTCCATTTCCAGCGCTTTGGTGAGGCCTTGATGGATGTGCAGGAGTATTGTAAATACTGTGTAATTGCACACTCAATGTTTTTGAGAAAACTGGGAGTATCAGAAGAAGTTATTAATAAAATAGTATCTGATATCGATTCTGCGAGTATAAGTGAAGACAGAAAACAAATTTTAAAATTTACTATAAAATCCTCTACCGTACCAAACGAAATTATTGATAAAGAAGTAACTGAACTCATGAATTTAGGGTTAACCGATGCTCAGTTGGTAGAAATTGTATCTGTTGTTGACCTTTTCACATCATTTAATAAATTCTTAGATACTCTTCAGGTAGATTTAGATTTCTAAATACCTTTATTTTTGGCTTCAGTATCCTTTCGGTGGCTTCGACCATATTAAATATTTTAAAAGGAGTCCCATACATTAAATGTTTTGAACTCCTTTTAAGTCTGAGAATACTATTTATTGCTTATTATTGTGCCTAATATTTTACCAACCTTTCGAGCCTCAAATTTTGTGTTAGCCTGCTGTTCATAACTAGGAGGGTAATGACAATGCTCGATTTTTTCTATAAACCCATGGTCTTTTACTACATTACCAACAGCACAATTTTCACCATAACCGCAGGTATAACATTGCGAAAAACCTTTAGCTGATACTTTTCCAACAATAGGTACTAAATTTTTAGACATAACACTTTCAATTATAGAGTGCACTGGATTTTCAACACTTTGGGCATAATCTGTGCTTACAGATACGGCTAGTTTACCTGCCAGTTTAAAGACCTCTCTATGTCTAAAACAAAAAGTCCTTTCTAAGCAAGCATGCCCAAGAGCATTAATAGTACCAGAATAGATAGGCGCACCAAATACTATTGCATCAGCTTTAAGCATTTTTTCTCCGATTTCATTCCAATCATCCTGTAATTTACAAACATTATCTGATGCACATTGTAAACAACCAATACAACCATTAATTTTTTTCCCTGCTAAAGATATATAATCATACTCTAAATTACTGGCTTTTAAAATTTCTTTTACCGTACTACTTGTGATGCCATTCTTCCTTCCACTAGAACTTATTCCAAGTATCATGGTTATTCTCCTTTCATAAGTTATTTAGAAAACCATCGGTATGTAACCTTCTTCTATATAGGCAGAAATAGCTGACCCAACATAATCAACTTGATAACCCCAAGCCTTCTAAGGTATTAGTTATTTTATCTTGGTCTGATAAAAATTTACATGCTACTGGTTTCTGGCACTACATTCTTAATAGCATTTGCAGCATATAAAACCCCAGTTAATGCTTTTTCTTTCTCCTGCTGTAGAAATAATTATTAAAAGATTTTTGCCCATTTTTATTACCTCCTTATAGCTTTCAACTAATTTTATATTAGAAAGTATACTTTTACAAATTTTCTAAAAAGAATAGACTTTTAAATTTTAACTAGGTTTCATCCATTTTATTTTCTAATTTTTTTTGCCCCACAACTGCTACATATTATTTATTATGTTTTTGCGCAATTTTTACAATGTTATGTATTAAATTTAAGGTTAAGCGTGAGAAAAAAGTTAGTAAAACAAGAATTCTGGCGGACCAGATGGCGAGCTGGCTACCTCCTTGAGATACCTAAACCAAAGATATACAATGCCCACCGGCAAAACTAAAGCTTTATTGACTGATATCTGGACAGAGGAGATGGCACCCTTAGAGATAATAGCTGCTATGGTTTACCAGTTGATGAGAGGTGCCTCCGTAGAGCAATTAAAGGCTGCCGGACTTGCCGGTCATTATGCTGACCATGACAAAGCTTTATTCTATGTAGATGCCAACGGTAATCCCTTTACTGTTACCTTTATTCAAGCCAAAGGTGATCGAATTACTGACCTCCATGAGGACATGGCTGCTGAGCAAAAAGCCCGCTCAACTTATGAGTGGCTTATCAATTTGAGTGATGACCCTTGTGTTATTGATTCTTTAAGATTCTTGCGGGAGCGGGAAGTTGTCCATTTCCAGCGCTTTGGTGAAGCTTTGAGGGATGTGCAGGAGTTTATAGGTAGTAAGAAGTGTTATTAGTTACAGCCTTTTAAAATAAAAATAAGCACGATAGCTAGGCAGAATTTCTGCTTGATGCTATCGCTTTTGTTATTTCTTTTAATAGTGTTGGTTTTTCAGTTTCTAAGAATCGAACCAAATTAATATACATCTTAAATAAGGCAGTACCCACTGTATCTTTGAGCACTTTTAAATAATGATTAATTGCTTCGCAAAATCGTTGCGCCGTGTCAAAGGACCGTCCCCAGACACCCCCCTTCATAGGAATTGCACCTCCCCGTCAACGACCGGGGCACACTCTGGGACTTAACCTCGACTGTGTGCAAGTATCATGATCCCTCCGCATGGGTCGTCGCCATAAATGTATCAACCCTCTACTAATCAGCAGATTTTTTGGGCAAAAGTTGGGGTCTTATTGAAAAATGTAATATAATTTTAATACTTCGTTAATAAACAGGAAAATCCCGAAAAGCCTTATCAAATAGCTTTCAGGATTTTTCAGGAAATTTATTGACATTATAATTTTAGTTAAGTATAATTAAGTAAAATATAATTGACCTGTTTTAAAAAAGTGAACGGAGGTGTTCATATGTTCATAGGAAGAAAAAGAGAACTCGACGATTTAAACAGACGTTATGAAAACGACAAGTTTGAATTTGCTGTTATGTATGGCCGTCGCCGTGTAGGCAAAACCACTCTTATCAATGAGTTTGTCAAAGATAAGGAAATCATTTTCTACACAGGTATTGAGGGCAACGAAAAAGAAAATCTTGAAGGACTGAGTAAAAGCATTTATTCTTTATCACAGGATTTTGCAGATACATCATCAAGCTTTGCAAGCTTTCAGGAGGCTTTGGAAACAGCGTTTAAAATTTCCGAAAAACGTAGGATTGTATTTGTAATAGACGAGTATCCCTACATTGCAGGCAGTTATAAGGCACTTTCGTCGATTTTGCAGATTCTAATTGACAGGAATAAGGATACCTCAAAAATGTTCCTGATTTTATGCGGTTCTTCTCTTTCATTCATGGAAAGTCAGGTACTCGGCTATAAAAGTCCTCTTTTTGGCAGACGTACCTGTCAATATAAAATAATGCCTTTTGATTACTTTGAAACAAAGGATTATTACAATAAATTCAGCAGTACTGATTTGGCTGTCATCTATGGTATAACAGGCGGTATTCCGCTTTATATGTCGCTTATGAATGATAATCTGAGTGTTGAAGAGAATATCAAGACAAATTTCTTGGTGCCAAACGCATATTTATTTGAAGAACCCGCAAATTTAATAAAGCAGGAATGCCGTGATCCGGCCCAGTATAATTCAATCATAAAGGCTATAGCCACAGGCTCTTCCAGAATGTCGGAAATCTGTTCCAAAACAGGGCTTGATACAGGGCTTACGACAAGTTATCTCCATAAGCTCATGTCCCTTGGTATTGTAAAAAAAGAAATGCCCTTCGGAACAGATAGTTCACGTAAAACTATTTATGCGCTGGAAGATTCCATGTTCCGTTTCTGGTATCGTTTTATTCCGGATAACCTGGCGACAATCAATCGCGGTCTTACTGATGTTGTTTATAAAAAAATTGCTCCTCAAATCACCTCTTTTATGGGCGGTGTATTTGAAGAAATCAGCAAACAGTATTTGTGGGAGCTGAACAGACAAGGAAAAGCCGCTGTCACCTTCACCGATTTAGGCCGCTGGTGGGGTAATGACCCGAAAAACAAGTGTGAAGCCGAAGTTGACATTATGGGTACGTCTGACGATAAAACCGCCCTTTTCTGCGAATGCAAATGGACAAATGAAAATGTTGACACTGGCGTTCTTGATACGCTTGTTGAAAGAAGTAAGTTGTTCAGCTTCACAAATGTTTATCTTTATCTTTTTACAAAGACTGGGTTTACTAAAGGCTGTATAGATAAAGCAAAAGAACTTGGAAATGTTGAGCTTATCACTTTCGATGAGATGATGAAGTAAGATGAATAGCTTTGACCTTTTGGCCACAATTAGTCATTAGAACTATACTCTCAACATGCCTTTTATATATAAAAAGGTGCCACATCAATCTGATACCCCTTTAGCGGTAGGGTATATTTTTGAAGCTATTGCTTATTACATCGAATATTTCCACAGTAATACTATTATCTGCAATGTTAATATTTGACCATTTCCTTTAAAATGTCTGGACTTAACTCAGCCATTAAAAATTTTAGTTTTGACAGTTAGGTTAAAATGGGAGCCACCACCAATATAGCGGCCTCCATTTTATAATCTACAAACCTGACTAAGAGTAGTCTTGGGTTGAGGTGGTACAAAAGTCCCCTCATGATTAGGAAGCCTACCCTCAATGGTGTAGCCTCTTGTTAACCTTGGCTTCGGAATCCTGCCTCGCGGCTTCACGATCATAGGAATCTGCAATATCCTCCAGCACTGTGCCAACAAACGGATAATCGAAGTGCAAATGTGAGGCAAAGGCGCGGTATTTCGCAGCAAGTTCGCGTTCCTGTTTGCCCCCCTCATCCCGCCAGTGGACGCCTCGGGAGTTATGAACGCCTATATAAAATCCCTCCCTAATTCCTTTTGACGCTATTGCTTCCATCGCCTCGCAGACCGCTTCGCAGGGCCATATGCCTTTTTCGCCCATGGGTGCCTTGGCAAGTAGTTGACCAATGCAATGATCACCAATCTCGGCGCGACCATATTCACGACATAGGCGCCGAACCTCGGCGAGCCACTGAGTAAGTGCTGCCACCTCTATCCTTCCGTTTTCATCTGTGCCAGGAATTTTCTTGAGCTGGCTCAGAAGGCTATAGGCTGCCGACGCAACTGCTGCCCTCTGCTCGGGATTCTCGATCCTCCATTCCGGTGGATCTTCTCCCTCGTCACTCCGCTTATAAACAAGTGCCAATACCTGGACGAATAGTACTGGTGATTGTACGAGCTGGCTTTCTAGATTCGGGATTCCGTGTTCGCTATGATCGAGGGCATTGATGAATAGGAACTCAAGCTGGGCCATTTCGTCACAGGTGATGCCCGAACGACCATCAAGGGAATCCAGCGCCTCTGAAATGTGGTAGCTATCGAGCTTGAAATGGTCTGTCGGTTCGGCATTCACCGTGGCGATGTCGCGGAGCAGCCGCTTAAGACGGGATGTCTCAATGTCCTTGAAATCCATCTGGACGGCGTAGAAAGCCGCGCGAGGCCGTTGGGCCTCCAGAAGGCAGTCGATTAGTTCGGTAAGTTCGGTAGGTGTATACCGGCCCCAGGATGGCAATACATACTTCCAATATCCGGCACGGGTGTCCTCATCATAAACGTCTAGAAGACACCAAGTTGTTCCCTGAAACGGCGCACAAACAAATAACCGCTTACGATCTTCTGCGGGCAGTTCTTCTGCTGTAGCATGCAGCACCCCTGCACGTGAGTCATCTTCGATAGACCAAAGGAAGCCTCGCAAGCACCACTCGGCCCTACTCCGAAGGTCTCCTTCAATAGAAAGGCAGCGACGTATGAAATCGACCTGTGACGTAATACCAGTAATGCATAATGTCAAATAACGGCCGATGGTACCGGCGTCATTGCTGATAAGCAATTCAATTACACCTTCGAAACCGTGCTCAGTCCATATTTCGTTCATAGCTTCACGACGCAGCCTATCAATAAGCTCCTCGCGTTTCTGATAGTCGAAGTTCTCGTCTTCGATTTCATTGATTGATTCCTGTACCCACTGATTGGCAAATAACCAGCCGTGACGAATGATTGGATCTCGGGGCTTGAGGCTATCATACGCTACACGTGCGCGGTCACGGGTTGCCTCCACTAGGTTGCGGCGACGACCGCGACGTGTGAAGGTGAACAGTCGGATGCGTTCGCGCAAAGCGGCTTTGGCAACTTCGCCAGCTTTCTGGGACCATTCATCGATAAGATCCCAAACTTTTGACTGGTATTCCTCTGGTATACCCTGGAGAGACTCGACAAGATCGCCAAGGGTCTTTTCGTCATGAGACGGCCAAGTGATCAGAAAATCCAAAGCCTTTCGGTTGAAGTCGTACATCTCTTTGCATGTGACAACCTGTCCGGCTCCTGAAGCATCGCTTCGCCAGCGGGGCCTGTAGCTGTAGTGACCAACCTTAGAACCAGGTTTGACCTGCTCGATGCAAATTTCCCAACCGATATCTGGGAAACGCTTGGTGATCATCTCCAGAGCCTTGATCCTTTGCTCCATGGAGGCTGCCGTCTGTGGCATCCATGACCTGAAGATAGCCTGAAGGCTTGCTTCCGGTTTGTTTGCCCAGTTGTCATCGATTTTTTGCCAGGAGAGACGGGCGAGGATAGCCGATACGCGGGAGAGGTGTTGCGGTTTCCAGGCAAGACACTCTAACGCCCAGAGAAGGCCCGTCCGCGATGGCGATGTCCCGAACGAGCCACTATCGACTGGCTTTAAAAGGCCGAACACAATGGGCTCGTTGCTCCGCAGGTCTTCTTCAATGATTTTAATAAATTCGTCAGGTGCGGCTTCCGCGTAGCGCGGCAAGTCATGATTGTGAGATAGCAACTTTTCAAGCGTCAGTGGCGTTAGGAGTTTGCGTATGAGAATTGTGACCAGACCTTCGACATCAATACCGTGTCTGCTTTGGAACAGGTTATTGCCGTGAACCGACAAGATAACTAGTGTTTCGCAGATACCCTTGCGCAAGGCGCCGGAGTGATCACGTTTTTTACCATACAGGGCCGCTGCCCATCTGTTCTCTTCCGGCAGTTCAAGCGCGGGATCGGACTCAGCAAGGACGTATTCGGCGGCCACGAAGAACCGATCGAGGTCGATCGTTGTAATCAGCTTCGCAATCGCAAACAAGGCGTCGATTTTCGAGACGACACCTCGGTAGCGTCCTGCAGACCACACCGGGCTGTCGTCATAAAGGAGCAAGCGAGCGATATTGTCTTCAATCGCCTCGTACTTTCGATCCGACACATAAGTAACAATCTCGCGATCTGCCTCCAACTCTGAATGCCAGGCGCCGATCAGGGCCATCGGCACAAGGACTTTTGCCATTTCGTCATCACCAGCCCAGGCTGGTTTCCTGATTGCTGTATTCCATGAAAGACGGCGGCGCAGGATTGTCGGCGAATGGCCTGACTCACTTGCAAGCCTGTCGACCTCGCTTTTATCGATTCCCATAGAGGCGAGCGCCTTCTCAAAGGCTTCATAGTCAAGTAGATCGAGAGCGATGTCTGCTTCCGTATCAACCGCGTTGCGCGGACGGAAAATGATGCAATGAAGTCGGCGATGAGCATCTACAAGTTCACACTCAGCATCTTCAGAATGGACTATCGGTATGAAAGGTACGAAGGACGCAAGGAGTGTTCTGAGCGTTGCCGGAGATGTAAAGACAGCTGCGAGGTCTTTGAATTGGCTGAGTTCTTCGTCATCAAACAGGCAGGCGAGAAAGGCGAGCGCCTCGTCCCGCGAGTCGGCAGAGACGACGAAAGGCCTTTCACTCGGTTTTTCAAGCCATGCTTTGAACGTGCCCCGGTTAGCAGCAATCGAAGGTGCGAAAATCTCGTGCGTCAGATGGGGTTCACAAGCGGCAGCCCAGCGGTGCCACGCCCGTTCCAGCGTTTCATAGCCGTTGTTTGGGAGAGCAAGTTGTTCGGCAAGCCATACCTGTCCCGGTACTGATTGCTCCAGCCACTGCTCTAGATCGCTCGCATCGAAAGCCCTAACGGCCCTCCAGTCGCCGCTCACATTCTTTTGTTTCTCCCAAGCGGTTTTACCAGGCCAGTTGCGAGGTGTAACGAAGACGAAAGTGCTGTTTGCCCGTTCGTCGGCATCAACTGATTTAAGCCGTGCTGTGTAATCGTTATTTGCTTTGAGACCCGGCTTCTGGTCGGTGCCGAACTCCCAATAGGATTTCCCCTCAGGAACCCAGGGGGTAGCTGCTCCAGCTTCTACGAAACCATCGGAGCCCTTACGTTGAGCGTTATCGTAACCGGGAAAGTCTACCCGACAGAGATCGTTACCGGTCGAGTGTACTAGCTTCCGCAGAAGCACAGCAAGGCGGCTACGGGCATCAATCTGACTATCGGCCCATTCCTCGATTTGCCTTGCTTTAATGGCTAGAAAATTCGGGACGAAGGCACGAACCGCAATTTCTTTTTCACCGTCACGCCGTACCTGTCGATCATAAACAGCCTGCATATCAAGCAGTTGCTTTTGGTCGGCACCGAACGCTCTCTCCAACCTCACCGCCATTTCAGAAGACAGGGATGAATTTCCGTTAAGAAAGTTAGACAATGCTGGCCTGCCGATACCAAGTCGTTCAGCAGCCGCTTTTACGGTCATACCCGAAGGAATAATAGTCTGGCGGACGTAGGTTCCAGGATGAATTGGTTTTTCAGATGATTTCATAATATTACCTCCCAATAAAAAACTCTGGAATTCTTTAAGACAATTGTATCGTGTAACGCTACACTAGTCAATGCCAATTTTAAAAATTTATCCAACATCTAATCATACAATTTTAAAGACAGGGCTTCCACTACTATGGTTTTGCTAATACAAGAATGTTATACTGCGTGCAAAAGGTGGTAAAGTACACAGCACTAACTCCTCATTTTTTTTATTATTATAATTTTTTTCTTACCAAATTTAAATCTCTATGATTTTGATATTGATGTGGATCTAATATTTCCCTTTTTTCCGGCGACGTAACCGCTGCCTGTATATCCAATAGAGCCTGTCTGAGCTGGTCAGCTTCTGACTGGAATATAATCTGATCGATATGACCAGTTGCATTTGCCCTTGCAACAATCTGATTTAGTTTGTTTCCGATAGCACGAAGTTCCTTCATCATAGCATGGTAGTCGGGCGAAGGCAGTTCCCTGGGTATATAGCCATTGGCCAGAGTACGCAGATATCTTTCCCGTGAAAAACCTGTTTTTGCTACTTGCTTTTTGAACAGCTGACATTCTTGTGAGTTTAATCAAAACGTTATTTTGATGCTTCTTTTAAGCATAAAGTACCTCCTTGTCATATTAAGGGTTTCAGGGATTATCCCTGACATACGAATAATGCTGGCATTATTCAGTGCTTGCTGCAACATTTCCGACGTCGGAATAACTAAATACCTGATTAAGCCATAATTTATTTTGAGCATAAAAAAACGGAGGGCTTTTTGATCCTCTCCGTTTGGATTTTGATATTTTGTTGTATCATTTCCGCAGTGGAAATTTATCTGTAAATAATTTCATTGAGTATAATCTCTTCGGCGGCCTCCCGTATATTATTCATTGCTCCGACCCATGCCATCTGATCTGTTGCTTGTAGTTTTTCTGTTAACCCCTGCACAGCTGCCATGTCTTTTATCAGTTGTTCAACAGCATTTTTAGCAGCAAAATCGGCTTCATTAAGGACCCTGTTCAGAGTTCCGTCCAAAAGTATGGAGCTGTATATCCCTTTATGGTTGTTTTTCAAAAATTCCTTCCGCATTCTGCCGTATCGGCCGTAGTTTGCTTTTTCTGTTTGCTGAGGCAGCTCCAAATCTGGCAAATAATAATCACCGACTCTTTGATAGGTTCCTCTCGATTCCTCAAATAAAGTTTTCATGTGTTAACCCTCCTTTTACCAGCCGAAAAAGAAACTGATTTTATTTACCTTTAATTATAGCGAAGTTTCCTTAACACTCAATTTTACTGAAATTTACTTAAACAATTGCAAGTTATATCTTCTTTTCGGCTGGTTATATATAGGAGATTGTTAAGGGGAGGCTAGCCACAATAATTAGCGAGCCTCATCTCTTCTTTTCTCAAGTTTTCGTTTCCGTTCCTCAAGCATCGTGATAATTGATTTTTCCATTTGTTCACTTGTATAGCCTTTGGGAAAATATTTTGCCAGTTTTTCAGTGCTGATTCGAACCTGTGGTTTTTGATTCGCTTTTTCTTCACCCATAATGGCAGATATCGCTTCAGGGGTAAGTTTAGCCTCTTGTGACAGCTTTTTTACCCGCACTGCCTGTGAAAGTGAAGGCGTACAGTCCTCATGCTGTATTATGTCCCATAGTTCAGCTTGTTCCTCTTTCGTAAGATAAGAAAGCTCTACCGCCGGAGAAAAGGCTATACGTTGGTTATCCACCAAACAAGGATTGGTTTAACAAGCTCCATCAGGCGGATGTAGCGTTGAATTGTCCTTGCACTGTCATCAGTTTTTTCGGCAAGTAATAAATCTGAACGGACGCCAATTAAATCTGTGCCAACTTGGCGCATAATTTCTTTTGATGGTCTACCTGGTGTCCTTTTCATTGCTTCCAGCTTCATCTTATAAGCAAAAGCCTTTTCACTTGGCAGTAGATTTTCACGTTGTATATTGCTATCCACCATCAATAAAACTGCTTCATCGTCAGTCATATTACGGACTATAACAGGTAGCTTGTCCATTCCAAGCATTTCCGCCGCTGCCTTTCGCCTGTGGCCGCTGATGATTTCATAACCGCCGCCAACTTTCGGCCTTACCATAAGCGGAGTTAAAATGCCATATTCACGGATACTGTCGCAAAGGCGCTTCATTTCTTCATCATTCTTTACCTGAAACGGATGGTTTCTGAAGGGCTGCAATTCACATATTGCTATTTCCTGTACACGCTCCTTTTTCACCTATCTTCACCCCCTTTCCCATAGGGGATGGCAAGCAGAATATCCACTTCATACTGAGGCTTGTCCGACAAAATAAAATCACTTTGATTTTGCATACCATATCGACTGCATTTTTCATAAATCTGGATCTGCTTTAGGAAATTTGCCTTTTGCACATTCGCCGTTTTACCACTTTCAGCACCTGCAACCCCGCACAAATCAAAGCCTTCCCCACCCATGGCACATTGCAGACACGACATAGGTACAGAAGAAATGGCCCATTTAGAGGTTATAGCTGCTATGGTTTATCAGCTAATGAAGGGTGCAAGTGTTGAAGAAATTAAAGTAGCCGGCCTCGTTGCCTACTATGCCGACCATAACAAAGCCTTATTCTATGTAAATGGTGAAGGCGTTCCCTGGACTACCGCCTATATTCAGGCTAAAGGTGAACCTATTGCAAACCTGCATGAAAACATGGCCGCAGAGCAAAAGGTCCGTGTTACCTATTAATGGCTGATTAACTTAAGTGATGACCCATGAGTTAAAGACCCATTACGCTTCCTACGGGAAAGGGAAGTCGTCCACTTCCAACGCTTTGGTGAAGCACTGGTGGATGTGCAGGAGTATATGGATTGCAAGAAGATTTATTAGGATATAGCCTTTAAAATAATAAAAAGCGATAGCTATGCAGAATTTCCGCTTGCTATCGCTTTTTAGTTATCTTAATGTTACATTATTTTTATTCCAGTAGTTATTATTTCTGCAACAAAAGGGTTTGTCTTATTAAATTCACTACTTTTAAAAGGGTGGGGTTCTATTCGATTATCTATTTTTCTTCTAATCTTCATCAACTTGAAAGTATCAGCTATTGGATCATCGGTAAAATCATCACCAATAACCGCTATATCAATGTCACTATCCTCTGTATTAGCTCCTTTAACAACTGAACCATAGAGGTAAACACTTTTTATATTCATTTGGCTTTTTACTAATTCAGCAAATTGTTTAGCAATTAGTTTTATTGTTTCTATATCATTGAAAGAAGCCATTCTCTCATCTCCTCAATATTAACAGTTGTAAAATCAAAGTCACACTTTTTATAGAAGCTTTTCCTATAATCAGGATACCTTGCATGAAAATTAAATGTGGTTATAAGGTCTAAATTCAATATATTTACAGTATATCATATTTATTCCAAGCATTTAACCCTTATGTTTAAAGCATCTATTGTTTTTGAACTGTTTTTTGACTTGAATTGGAAATAAGGATAAAATTATATGTATTAACTCAGTGTTTCCAATAATGTAAATTTAAAGGGAGTTTGTATGAACTTTAAAGAATTATATGAAAAGTATCAAGAATTAATTGACGAAAACAATAATTTAAAAGAAGAAATTAAAGAGCTAAGGACCCAATTGGATATTACAAAACCTCGGTTTAATTCTAATGAAATTTTTGAGCATAAATCAACCTTAGAAATTTTTACAATAAATACTCCAAATGAAGCTTTACTTATAAACACGAACAGCTTTTTAGAGCCTCCGGAAAAAATCAAGTTGTTTATGTCGCTATTTAGAGGCCGCGGTGATGTTTACGCTAAAAGGTGGCAAAACAAAAAAGGACAGGCTGGATATTCACCGGTATGCCTAAATGAATGGAAACCTAGAGTATGCCATAAACCAAAGTTAAAATGTATCGAATGCAATCAAAAAGCATATGCTGCCTTAGATGAAAAGGTTATTGAAGAGCATTTAAGAGGGAATATCGTAGCCGGAATATTCCCAATGTGTCTTGATGAAACATGCTACTTTTTAGCTATTGATTTTGATGATGAGGGTTGGCAAAAGGATATTAGTGTTTTAAGAAATATATGCAATGATTTCGATATTCCTGTTTCCGTTGAGCGCTCACGTTCTGGGAGAGGTGCCCATGCTTGGTTTTTCTTCGAAGATAGAATCCCTTCAGTACTGGCAAGAAAATTTGGTTCTGCGTTACTTACCTGCTCAATGATCAAAAGACATGAAATAACATTTAAATCATATGATCGTTTTTTCCCTAATCAAGATACTTTACCAAAGGGTGGCTTAGGAAATTTGATTGCATTACCATTGCAAAAGGCTGCAAGAAATGCTAATAATAGTGAATTTATTGATGAGAATTTCGAGCCGTATCATGATCAGTGGGCATTTCTTGGAAATATTAAAAAAATTTCGGAAGAGAGAATTAAAACACTTATCTGTAAACTTTGCCATGGAAATGAATTAGGGTTATTGAGAAAGGATGACGAAGAAGAACCAAAGCCGTGGGAGCAAAATAAGGTCACATTATTAAAGAGCGATTTTCCTAATAATATTGAATTTATAAAAGCCAATATGCTATTTATTCCGAAAACCGGCATTTCTCAAAGAGCACTAAATCATTTGAAACGATTGGCTGCTTTTAAAAACCCAGAGTTTTATAAAGCACAGTCTATGCGTATCTCAACTTATAATAAACCAAGAATTATTTCCTGTGCTTATGAAACTGAGAAATATTTATGCTTGCCCAGAGGGTGTGAATCTGATTTAACGGCTATATTTAAAAAACTGGATTTAGATTTCATTCTAATAGATAAAACTAATGCTGGTAAAAGTATCAATGTTGAATTTAACGGTTCTCTACGAGATGAACAGCCCTATGCTCTAAATGAGTTGTTAAAATTTGATAATGGCGTACTATCTGGAACGACAGCCTTTGGTAAAACAGTTGTAGCAATAAAGCTGATTTCTGAAAGAAAGGTTTGGTAGATAGAGTAAGCTTGGTTTCACAATGGAAAGAAAGATTAGGCAGTTTTTTGAATATAAATGAAATTCTCCCTGATACTAATCAAAGTAAAAAAAGAGGAAGAAAGAAACAACAAAGCATTATTGGTCAAATTGGAGCTGGAAAAAATAACTTATGTGGTATTATTGATATCGCTGTAATGCAGTCATTAAACAGGCTAGGTGAAGTAAAGGAATGCGTAAAAAATTATGGCATGGTAATTGTTGACGAATGTCATCATGTTTCGGCTTTTAGCTTTGAAGAAATACTTAAAAGTATTAATGCAAAATATGTTTATGGGTTAACTGCAACTCCTTTTAGGAAGGACGGACACCACCCCATTATATTTATGCAATGTGGTCAAATAAGATATAGAGATGACGCTAAAAATCAAGCGGAGAAAAGGCCTTTTGAGCATTATGTCATACCAAGGTTTACATCCTTTAGAGTTCCTTTCGACAAAAATGAAAAAGAAGCAACTATTCAAGAATTATATTCCCAAATAGTTACTGATGAAATGCGAAATCAGTTTATTATTGATGACGTGGTAAAAAGCTATGAAAATGGAAGAAACTCTATTGTTTTAACGGAAAGAACTGCTCATGTCGAATTATTATCTGAAGAACTAAGCAAAAAAATCCCTAATGTTATATCATTGGTTGGTGGTTTGGGTACAAGGAAAACCAAGGAAATAATGAAGCAAATAAATGATACAACTCCTGACCAACAGTTGACTTTAGTGGCTACAGGTAAATATATAGGAGAGGGCTTTGACGAACCCCGTTTGGATACATTATTTTTAGCCATGCCTATATCATGGAAAGGGACTTTGCATCAATATGCAGGCAGGCTGCACAGATTATCTGATAATAAAGATGAGGTGCAAATTTATGATTATATAGATATTCATGTAAGAATGTTAGAAAAAATGTACCATAAAAGACTTAACGGATATGCCTCAATTGGCTATAAAGTCAAAGGTGAAAGTCTGGCGGAAGAATCAATGAACATAATTTTTGATAACCGCAGCTTTTTGCCTGTATATACTAATGATATTTTAAATTCAGCGAGAGAGGTTTTGATAGTAAGTCCCTTTGTTACTCAAAAGCGCACTTTACAAATGTTAAAAGATATAGAGAAGGTTATAAAAAATAAGGTTCAAATAACCGTAGTGACAAAACCTATAGAGGATTTCAAAAATAACAAAACAACCAGTTTAGAAAGGGCTTTAGATTTATTATATAATGCCGGAATCCATGTTATTTATAAATCAAACATTCACCAAAAATTTGCAGTTATCGACCAAAAAATCGTATGGTATGGTAGTATCAATTTTTTAAGCTTTGGCAGCTCCGAAGAAAGCATTATGCGCCTAAACAGCCCTAATATAGCAAACGAATTGATAAAGAGCTTAGGTGTTTATTAAAACTCAAAAAAGTTAGTAACAGAAGAAGTCTGGCGGTCCGGATGGCGAGCTGGCTACCTCCTTGAGATACCTAGAAATAAGCGATAGCTAGGCAGAATTTCTGCTTGATGCTATCGCTTTTGTTATTTCTTTTAATAGTGTTGGTTTTTCAGTTTCTAAGAATCTAACCAAATTAATATACATCTTAAATAAGGCAGTACCCACTGTATCTTTGAGCACTTTTAAATAATGATTAATTGCTTCGCAAAATCGTTGCGCCGTGTCAAAGGACCGTCCCCAGACATCCCCAGACACGCCTTTGTGGCAGATCAAAAAATAATTTAAAGGCTATTGCTTTGTTAGAAATTTTCTTGTATCATTATACCTAGATATTAGATGCATCTATTTATAATGCATCCTGAAGGGAGGTAAGGATCTTTATGACGGTAAATAAGGAAATGATTAAAGGTAGTAAAGTAGTTTTAGTTTTAAGTATGCTTAACCATGAACCTATGTATGGCTATCAGATGATTAAAGAAATTGAAAAGGAATCAAGCGGTCTCTTTAGTTTCAAGGAGGGAACACTTTATCCTATTCTTCACTCATTAGAGTCTGAGAATATGATTGAATCCTACTGGTGGGGTAAAGAAGGCAGCAGACAAAGAAAATATTATCGTCTAACTACTAAAGGTAAATCTAAATTAAAGGAAAAACAACAAGAATGGGTTACATTCCGTTCAGCAGTTGATAAAATTTTAACGGGGGAGGTTTTTGCATGGACTTAAATCACAATAAAAAGATCCAAGATTATATTAGCGAAGTATGCTCACAAGTTAGATTTCGTGATATTCATCAAGATGTAAAGCTAGAACTAGAAGCTCATATCCAAGAAATTGTAGAAGAACTTTTAATACAAGGCTTTTCTGAAAAGGAAGCTGTTGATAAGGCCATTGCTCAAATGGGAGATGCTGATATTATCGGAAAACAATTGAACAAAGTTCACAAACCGAATCCCGAATGGACCGTCTTGCTGATTTCCTTTCTTTTTATAAATATAGGATTATTAGCAATGTATTTTATTCAGAAACAAAGCTTACTTACATATGATATCAAAATATTTGAAAGAAGTTTACTCTATTCACTTATGAGTGTAATTTCTATTGTTGGTTTGTACTTTTTTGATTATAGAAAACTAGAAAAGTATTCTAAACACATTTATCTAGGAACCATTTTAATTCTCATTTTTACAGTTTTCTGGGGAATTCAAGCAAATGGTAGTAGAAGCTGGTTAATTTTAGGACCATTTAGCGTTAACTTTGTGGCAGTTACCCCCTTATTATTTATCATAGCCTTAGCAGGCATCCTAAATAAATGGGATTGGAGCAACCCTCTTAAGCTGGTGCAAGGTTTAGCCTTATTCGTAGTGCCATTGATTTTGATTTTAAAAGCGCCGTCAATTTCAACGGGAGCTGTTTTTGCAGTGACCTGTATGGTTTTAATGATTGTTTCAGGGGTAAAACTTAAACAACTGATTTTTATATCCGGTTCATTTATAGCTATACTAATCCTGTCTATTATTACTGAACCATATAGACTTAAAAGACTCGTTACATTTTTAAACCCTAATAATGATCCATCAGGAAGCGGATGGTTAAACATCCAGTTGAGTAAAATCATTTCTCAATCTGAGCTTTTGGGCCAAGGACTTACCTTTGACCCCCAAATATTACCTGAGCTCCATACTGATTTCATTTTTGCCTTTATCACATATACTTTTGGCTGGATAGCAAGTATCTTACTTATTACTTTTGTTGTTATGTTTTTAGTCCGTATTGCATGTATAGCCGGGCAAGTAAAGGTTAATTATGGCAAGTTGTTAATAAGTGGTTTTGTATCTATTCTAGCAGTACAATTTTTATGGAATATATTTATGAATTTAGGACTCGCACCTATAAGTGGCGTAGGATTACCTTTTATAAGTTATGGTGGTTCACAGCTTATCATTAATGCAGCAACAGTTGGGATTATATCAAGCATTTATAGGCGAAAAAATATTTCTCAAAGCTATACGTTATCTTGATTTTAAACGAGGGAACCTGAGTTTGTACTTAAGGTTCCCCTTTTTTTATATAAAGGAAGGCTTAGCAGACTTTTTATAAAAGACTAATTACTATAGACCTCTCTTTCAAATATCGACCCATTGCTATATACTACTTTTAGCACTAGACTACTATAATCCATCTTTTCCTCTGAAGGTTTAGTGCGGAAGACCGCAGTGTCTTCTCTTGCTGGCATTCCACCTTCATAAATAACGTTTTCTTCCACCAGATTTTCCTCGTCTATTAACTGACCATCACTATATTTTTTGAGGTATGCTTCTTTTAAATAAATTGATGTATCATACATCTTTCCGCCCATTACTGATAGACTATAATTACTATTTTTATTAATTTCTGTACGGACTTCTAAGTATCCATAATAACGGGCACCTATATCCTCAATACGTGCTATATTAACTTCCCCGCTTTTCATCATATCACCATGAGAAACGGAAACATAATAATCAAAACTTAACCTGCGCTCATTTTCATATGCTTCTTTTTTCTCCTCAATCTTCATCTCAGTTCTTCCGGCATTACCGCTTCTATCAAATATTTGATAACTCCAGTTAGGCTCTGGCTTTATTTCAACAGGTATAGCTACTCCAAAAAAACCATTTCCTTTAGCCACTGCTTTAATTGAAGTGTATTCTTTATCATTATCTTTCTTGTAATTAAAAATAACTTCAGAGTTATTTTGCAGCTCTTTTACTTGCCACTCAAAACTTACTCCTGCTTTATTCCTGTCAGTCTCATCAAACACTGTTTCAACATTAACTGCACTTAACCAACTCTGCTCTTCTTTTATTTTATTAATAGTATTATTAATATTACTAACTTGGGAGTTAACGGCGCTTATGACCTGATGCTGATAATTGGAAACATTGTTTATCTTATTATCCATAACATCAAGCTTTGTAAATAAAATATAGTTAGAAAATAAACTTGCACACAATCCACCAATGACGATTATCTTGAAATGCTTCACCTTAAGACCCTCCTATAAGTTTATCCAACATCATATAGACGAAATTATTAATATTTAGTTCCAAAAATAAAAAGATAAGCAGAAAAGACTGCTCATCTTTTCCACCCTTGTTTTATGACTAAATAGTTGTAATTACATTAATGGCAAGATCATTATAGTTCTCAACAAGAAAGTCAACAATTTCTTGTTGAACCTTATCTTTTGCGTCGTTATCAGAAGAGATTGAACTGTTTATCTTTCTGTAATTACCCCTAATGACGATGCCTTAATGAATTATAATTCATTAAGTGCTTTTAAGTTTTCACCATCACCGGTAACAACAACTCCCCAAATCTTAATATCTTCATGAGTTTATTTAATATAAAAAGATAGGAAAATAAGGAGTCCGGCGGACCAGATGGCGAATTGGCTGCCTCTTTAAGATACCTAAATCACTACTTTTAAAAGGATGGGGCTCAATTCGATTATCTATTTTTCTTCTAATCTTCATCAATTTGAAAGTATCAGCTATTGGATCATCGGTAAAATCATCACCAATAACCGCTATATTAATGTCACTACCCTCTGTATTAGCTCCTTTAACAACTGACCCATAGAGGTAAACACTTTTTAAAACAATTGGTTTTGGAAACTAATAATACATTTTATATTTAAATTTTGTAAAAACTATAGGTCGTAACCTAAGAAGAATTAACTATTATAATGGAGACTTTGGGTGGGAGATGGACTGATGACTATTCATCGGTTTAAACCTATTCCGTAGTTTGGTTTAGCAAAATTTTTACCCGAGAGGATATAAAATCGTATAGGAAAGAATAATAAAATTTCTGATAAGGTGGCTGATAATGTGCCCAATACTAATACTAAAAGCTATGATACTATCAACGATGGTATAATTGCAGGCTTAGTAGGTTCTTTAGGTGATGCTCTGATACATGCACCTGCATATCTTATTTTAGGAACTTCAATGACAGCACACTATATATCACAATTAATATTTCCTTTCGAAGAAGTTACAATAATAAGGTTTTTAATTGGTTTCTTTACTCATTTTTTAGCTGGTGCCATCGTTGGAATTACTTTAGCTTTAGTTTTTAAATTTTTAGGGAAGGATTATCCATATCTAAAAGGTATTGGATTAGGAATTTTATTATGGGTAGTTCATGTAGTAATAATACCAAACATAGTAGACCCAAGACCTTACCTACTAAGAACTCCGTTAGAAAGTATAGTAGACTTAATAGCCCACACCTCATATGGAATATTTGCAACCACTTATTTATTAAGAGTTTATCCAAAAAAACTATAAGCGAACAATAATTATCTAGTGTTCATTACTGATTTCTATAGTTGTTGCGCTAAATTAACATAATGAACACTTTAGTTTGTATTGTGCAGCAACGCTGCGCAAGGTTAAGGTTTCGCTTCGCTAGGTTGAGGTTAAGGAATTTGCATGATGAATATCTAGGCAAGTGATACTGTGACATCGAAAACATTCAGCAAATTGTTAAATTTGTCATCCTGAGCGATAGCGAAGGATCTTAATGCAGTAAAAAACATTAGATCCTTCGGTCGTTCCTCC
>Ga0209346_1000680_pt1 | contig 25817 bp, 21 predicted proteins | sample AutmiccommunBRH9_FD_187381 | JGI IMG/M metagenome (GOLD analysis project Ga0209346, IMG submission 187381) | Deep subsurface microbial communities from Mt. Terri, Switzerland - Autotrophic microbial communities BRH/9 (SPAdes) (version 2) | ecosystem: Environmental > Aquatic > Deep subsurface >...
TTTCCTTGGCCATGGTCTCCGACGACTTTTCCCAATGCTGGCCGCATTCGACCAGAAGCGCGTCCTTGGGCGAGGCCTCGTTGCGGAAATCCGCATAGTCGCGCATGCGCCGGCCGGCGGCGTGGCCCTCGTCCATGACCACCAGTTCCGGCACACGCACGCCCTCGGCCAGCTTGCGCCCCTTGTCGAGCGGCCCGGCCAGCATCAGCGCCCCCGTGGCGTGCTGCATGGAATGGATGTCGAGCAGCCGGTCGACCGTGTCGATGAACGGGCGGACTTCCCGGGCGCGGGTCAGCTCGACCGACTGGCGGGGGCCGTCCAGGGTCGCGGCGTCCCACAGACGGTTGAAATCCTCGTCCACGAAACGCGACGCCAGGGGTTCCGCCGGATCGAACCGCCCATAGGCGGCGACGTTCATGAAGCCGAGCGACAGTTTGCCCCGCTTGGGCCGCACGCCGAGCTTCATCAGCCAGTCGAGGGCGATGGCGCCGCACAGCTCGTTGCCGTGCACGACGGCGGTAATCATCACGTGGGGTCCCGGTTCGGCCGCCGCGAAGCTGGTGATGTAATCGATGCCCGTGTTGCCCGCTTTGTAGGGGCTGATGTCCGGGGCCTGAAGCTGCACGGGGTATTCGGCGTCGGCGGGCGTCATGGCGGTCCTTGGCTGTTCTGAAAAGGGCCCACATCGAACGATCAAAGCCCCCCCAGGTCAAGCCCCGAACGCCATCCGGCGGCGATGCTTGTCGGCGGCGCGGGTTTGATGCAACATGATTTCCAACACCGGGCATCATGACCCGGATCAAGCAGGGAGCCTAATCGACATGTCTTTCCGTAAATCAATGATCGCGGCGGCGGCGGGCCTGTGCCTGACCTTCGCCGCCGGCACGGCCGTCCAGGCCCAGACCATCACCATCGGGCTCGGCACCGAGCCGACCTCGATCGACCCGCACTATCACAACCTGGGCCCCAACAACCAGATCGCCCAGCACATCTTTTCCCGCCTGATGGAACAGGACCACAAGCAGCGCCTGCTGCCGGGTCTGGCCACGGAATGGAAGCCGGTCGACGACACGACCTGGGAATTCAAGCTGCGCCGTGGCGTGAAGTTCCACGACGGTTCGGAATTCAACGTCGACGATGTGATCTTTTCCATGGAGCGCGCGGCGGCCCATCCGAACGCCAAGTCCAGTTTCAAGGTCTTCAGCCACAGCGGCGGCAAGACCTATGAGCGCGTCGACGACTACACGCTGCGCGTCAAGACGCCCGCCCCCTATCCCCTGATGGCGGTCGACCTGTCCAACGTGCATATCGTGTCGGACAAGGCCAAGGGCCATTGGGAAGGCGACTTCAACAACGGCAGCCAGGCCGCCGGCACGGGGCCCTACAAGTTCGTCAAATGGATCAAGGGCGAGGTTCTGGAGTTCGAGCGTAACGAGGACTACTGGGGCAAGAAGCCGCACTGGAAATCCGTCGTGATCAAGCCGATCAAGTCGGCGCCGTCGCGTCTGGCCGCCCTTCTGGCCGGCGATGTGGACTTCATCGACCAGGTGCCGACGATCGACGTCGCGGGGCTCAAGAAAAACCCCAACCTGACGCTCAGCCAGGGCATCTCCAACCGCGTGATCTATCTGCATCTGGACCAGTACCGCGACGTCACGCCCTTCGCCAAGGGCCCGGGCGGCGAGGAAATCAAGAACCCGTTCAAGGACGTGCGCGTGCGCAAGGCGATTTCCAAGGCGATCAACCGCGACCTGATCATCGAACGGGTCATGGAAGGCATCGCCGTGAAGGCCGGCCAGCTGCTGCCCGACGGCTTCTTCGGCGTGTCCGGCAAGCTGAAGCCCGACGCATACGACCCCAAGGGCGCCAAGAAGCTGTTGGCCGAAGCGGGTTATCCCAACGGCTTCCAGACCACGCTGCACGGCCCCAACGACCGTTACATCAACGACGCCAAGATCGTCGAGGCGGTGGCCCAGATGCTGTCGCGTATCGGCATCAAGACGACCCCGGACACCATGCCGAAAAGCGTGTTCTTCAAGCGCGGCAAGAACGGCGGGCCGGCCAAGCCGCCTGAATTCTCGTTCCTGCTGGTCGGCTGGGGCTCGGGCACGGGCGAGGCCTCGTCGCCGCTGCGTTCGCTGCTCACCACCTATGACAAGGAAAAGGGCAACGGCTCTTCCAACCGCGGCCTGTATTCCAGCGCCAAGATGGAAGCCGTCCTGAACCAGGCCCTGGCCACGGTCGACGACGCCAAGCGGGCGGCCCTGCTGGCCCAGGCCACGGAAATCGCCATCGGCGAGGACATGGGCCTGATCCCGCTGCACTATCAGGTCAACACCTGGGCGGCGAAAAAGGGCCTCAAGTACCTGGCGCGCACGGACGAGCGCACGGTCGCCTACGACATCCAGCCCGAGTAGGGGCGCCGCCGGAACAAGGGGGCGGCCAGCGGCGCGCCGCCCCCACGTCCGGCCGGGGGGCAATCCATGACCGTATTCATCATCCGCCGGATTATGCAGAGCCTCGCCGTCGTCCTGGTGATGTCGTTCATCGTGTTCGGCGGCGTCAACATCGTCGGCGATCCGGTCGAGATGATGGTGTCCGACGAGGCGACGCAGGAGGAGCGGGAAAAAGTCATCCGCTCCATGGGCCTCGATCAGCCCTGGTACGTGCAGTACGGGCGGTTCGTCGCCGGCGCCCTCGAAGGCAACCTGGGCAAGTCCTTCGTCTATGGTGAGCCGGCCCTGGAAATCATTATCCACCGTATCCCCGCGACCCTCGAACTGGCGCTGGCGGCGCTGCTGCTGGCCGTCGTCATCGGTATTCCGCTCGGCGTCTATGCGGGGCTGAAACCGGACACGGTGGCCTCCAAGTCGATCATGGCGGGATCGATCCTGGGGTTCTCCCTGCCGACCTTCTGGGTCGGGCTGATGTTCATCATGGTGTTCGCGGTCATGCTCGGCTGGCTGCCCTCGACGGGGCGCGGCGACACGGTGCCGCTGATGGGCGTCGACGTCAGTTTCCTGACCTTGGACGGCCTCGCGCATCTGTTTCTGCCGGCGCTCAACCTGGCGCTGTTCAAGATTTCCCTGGTCATCCGCCTGGCCCGCGCCGGCACCCGCGAAGTCGTCCACCAGGACTACATAAAGTTCGCCCGCGCCAAGGGGCTGCGCAACAGCCGCATCGTCCTGGTGCATCTGATGAAGAACATCATGATCCCCGTGGTCACGGTGCTGGGGCTTGAATTCGGCGGCCTGATCGCGTTTTCCGTGGTCACGGAAACGGTCTTCGCCTGGCCCGGCATGGGCAAGCTGATCATCGACAGTATCCAGTCCCTCGACCGCCCGGTGATCGTCGCCTACCTGATGATCATCGTGCTTATCTTCGTCATCATCAATCTGGTGGTCGACGTGCTGTATTCCATCCTGGACCCGCGCGTCCGCCTGTCGGAGATCAAGTCATGAGCGACGCCGCCGCGACCCCGGCTGCCGCGACCCCGGCCGAGACGGTCAAGGTGGAAACGCCGTTCCGCCGGTTCTGCCGCGATTACGCCGACAGCCGCGTCGCCACGGCGGCGCTGGCGGTGCTGGCGGCGATCATCCTGCTGGCCCTGTTCGCCCCCTGGATATCGCCGACCGATCCCTACGACCTGGCCAGCGTCAGCATCCTGGACGGCAAGCTGAAGCCGGGCAGCCAGTCCATGGACGGCATGACCTATTGGCTGGGCACGGACGGTGCCGGGCGCGATCTGGTCTCGGCCATCATCTACGGCCTGCGCATCTCGCTCGGCGTCGGCGTCATGTCGGGGGTGTTCGCGCTGTGCATCGGCACGGCGGTGGGGTTGGCGGCGGCCTATTTCGGCGGCCGCGTCGACGCCTTCATCATGCGCGTGGTCGATATCCAACTGTCGTTCCCGGCGATCCTCATCGCGCTGATCCTGCTCGCCATTCTGGGCAAGGGCGTGGACAAGATCACCATCGCGCTGGTCATCGCGCAATGGGCGTACTACGCGCGCACCGTGCGCGGCTCGGCCCTGGTCGAGCGCAACAAGGAATACATCGAGGCGGCGCAATGCCTCGCCCTCGGCCATAACCGCATCGTGTTCCGCCACCTGTTCCCCAACTGCCTGCCGCCGCTCATCGTGGTCGGCACGATCCAGACGGCGCACGCCATTTCGCTGGAGGCGACGCTCAGCTTCCTCGGTGTGGGCTTGCCGATTTCGGAGCCGTCCCTGGGCCTGCTGATTTCCAACGGCTTCGACTTCATGCTGTCGGGCCTGTACTGGATCAGCTTCTTCCCCGGTGTGGCCCTGCTGGTTACCATCGTCGCCATCAATCTGGTCGGTGACCAGCTGCGCGACGTGCTTAACCCGCGTTTGCAGAAATAGGGGACGCCGGAGCAGACCATGAATGACGGCGCGCCCACCCTGCAGGTCGACAACCTGGAAACCCATTTCTTCACCAAGGACGGCGTGGCCAAGGCCGTCGACGGCGTCAGCTTTTCCGTCGGCCGGGGCGAAATCATGGGCCTGGTCGGCGAGTCGGGGTCGGGCAAGTCGGTGACCGGGTTCTCGATCCTGGGTCTGGTCGATCCGCCGGGCCGGGTGGTCGGCGGCCGGGTCCTGTTCCAGGGCACGGACCTGCTGACCCTGGACGCCGAGGGGTTGCGCCAACTGCGCGGCAACCGCATCGCCATGATCTTCCAGGACCCGATGATGACGCTCAACCCGGTCCTGCGCGTCGACACCCAGATGATCGAGACCGTGCGCGCCCATGATGCCTCGGTCAGCGAGGACGCGGCCCGCGCCCGGGCGCGCGACGCCCTGGGCCAGGTCGGCATCCCCAGCCCGGACGAGCGGCTCCGCGCCTATCCGCACCAGTTCTCGGGCGGCATGCGCCAGCGCGTGGCGATCGCCATCGCCTTGCTGAACAAACCGGACCTGATCATCGCGGACGAGCCGACCACGGCGCTCGACGTCACCATCCAGGGCCAAATTTTGTACGAGGCGCAGAAGCTGTGCCGCGAAACCGGCACGGCGCTGATCTGGATCACCCACGACCTTGCGGTGATCGCCGGCCTGGCCGACCGGATCAGCGTCATGTACGCCGGGCGCATCGTCGAACAGGGGGACCTGGGCGACGTGCTCGACCGGCCCGCCCATCCCTACACGCGGGGGCTGCTGGGCTCCGTCCCCGGGCACAACACCCGGGGCAAGCGTCTGTACCAGATCCCCGGCATGACGCCGTCGCTGCTGAATCTGCCCCGGGGCTGCGCCTTCAAGGCCCGCTGCCCCCATGGCGACGAGGCCTGCGACGTGGCGCCGGACATCACCACCCCGCTGCCGGGCCGGGCACTGCGCTGCGCCCATCCGCAACTGGACGCGGGGGGGCGGGCGCCATGACCGCGATCCTCGAACTGACGGACGTCACCAAGAACTTCGTGAAGCATCTGGACGCGGCGGCCAAGCTGGCGCGCTATCTGGGCGCCAACGTCAAGGAAGAGGTCGTGCACGCCGTCGACGGCGTGTCGCTGCGGGTCATGAAGGGCGAGGTCGTCGGTCTGGTCGGCGAGTCGGGCTGCGGCAAGTCGACGCTCGGGCGCATGGTCGCCGGCATCCTGGAGCCCACGGCGGGGGCGATCCACTACAAGGGCGATCTGGTGTCCGCCATGGACAAGGACGCGGGGCACAAGACGGCGCTCGCCATCCAGATGATCTTTCAGGACCCCTTCGCCAGCCTCAACCCGCGCATGCGGGTGCAGGACATCATCGGCGAGGCCCCCGTGCGCCACGGCATCGTTCCCAAGGCGGGGGCCGCCGATTACGTGGCCGAGGTCATGCGGCGGGTCGGGCTCGCGCCCGAATACCGCCGGCGCTATCCGCATCAGTTCTCGGGCGGCCAGCGTCAGCGCATCGGCATCGCCCGGGCGCTGGCCGTGAACCCGGAATTCCTGGTCTGCGACGAGGCCATCGCGGCGCTGGACGTGTCGATCCAGGCCCAGGTCATCAACCTGTTCATGGACCTGCGCGAGGATCTGGACCTGACCTATCTGTTCATCAGCCACGATCTTTCGGTGGTCGAACATATTTCCGACCGGGTCGTCATCATGTACCTGGGCCGGGTGGTCGAGTCCGCGTCGACGGAAGACATCTTCGCCAGCCCCAACCATCCCTATACCCAGGCGCTGTTGAACGAGGTTCCGCGCCTCGATATCCGCGGCCTCGACTATCAGCCCATATCGGGGGAAATCCCGTCGCCGCTCGACCCGCCGCCGGGCTGTCACTTCCATCCGCGCTGCCCGCACGCGACGGCGCGCTGCCGCGAGGAGCGGCCCAGGCTGCGCGAAATCGCGCCTGGCCGCATCGCCGCCTGCCATCTCAACGACGGCCCATGACCGAAATCGGCGATCTGGAAATCCCGGGCGTGCTGCGCCTTCGGGCGGCGGTAGAGCCCGCCGTTCCCCTGGTGTTCGATTCCCCCCATAGCGGGACCCTCTATCCCGAAAGCTTCCGCCCCGCCGTGGCTATCGAGACCCTGCGGCCGGCCGAGGACTCCTTCGTCGACGACCTTTACGGCGCCGCCCCCGCACTGGGCGCGCCGCTGCTCGAAGCCCTGTTTCCCCGGCTCTATGTCGACCCCAACCGCAACGAGACGGATATGGACCCGGCCCATGTCGACGGGCCCTGGGACGGCCCGCCGTTGCAGCCGGGGCCCAAGGCCGCATTGGGCCAGGGACTGGTCTGGATGCGCCGCCCGCCGGGCCTGCCGGTCTATGACGGCAAGATCGCCGCGGCCGATCTGCGGGCGCGGATCGAAAATTACCACCGGCCCTACCACGCGGCGCTCAGGCGCATGCTGGACCGGGCGGCGGGGCGGTTCGGCGGCTATTACCATATCAACTGCCATTCCATGCCCGCCGTGGCCACGGCCATGTCGGCGGAACCGGCGGGCTCGGCGCGCCCCGATTTCGTCCTCGGCACGCGCGACGGCACGACCACCGGGCCGGCCCTGACCGATTGCGTCCGCGCGTACCTGTCCGGCCGGGGCTATGACGTGCGGGTCGACCATTGGTACAAGGGGGTCGAGATCGTCCGCCTGGCTGGCGACCCGGCCCGGGGGCGTCACAGCCTGCAGATCGAAATCAACCGGCGCCTTTACATGGACGAACAGAAGATCACGAAATCCGCCGGCTATGCCGACACGAAAACCGTGATCAGTGGCCTGATCGATGAACTGGGGCGGTTTGCCGCGGCCCACCCCCCTGGACCAAAGTAAGCGATGAAAAATCCCGGCGGGGCTGTAAAATCGGGGCGGACGATCGGGGAGCGCCCATGACAACCGAATTCGGCGAACCGCCCCATGGCCGTCGCCGCGCGATGAAGGCACCGACACGCCATCTGCTGGCCGCCATTTTCCTCGGGCTCGCGCTGGGGGCGGGGGTGGTTTTCGCCTCGCACACGGTCTACGAGCGTCAGGTCGACCGGGTCCGCGACGTCACGGTCCAGACGGCGAGGCAGGTCGCCTTCCAGATCGAACTCCTGATCGGCTCGCGGCTCGGCGTCGGGCGTTATCTGCAACAACTGTGGCACGACGGCGACATTTCGACGGAACCGCAGTTTCGCCGCCATGCCGCCGCCCTGTTCCGCAACTATCCGGGCATCCGCTTCATCGCCTGGCTCGACGCCGGTGGATATGTCTCCTGGGTCGAGCCGAAACTCGGCAACGAGGGGCTGCTCGGCCGTAATTTGCGCGACAGCCCGGGGGTGCGCGAAACCTACGACTTCGTCGCCCGCGAGAACGTCGCGGCGTCCAGCCCGCCATACGAATTCCTCGGCGGCGGCATCGGGTTCGTGAACCTCTATCCGCTCGACCAGGACGGCCGCCGTGCCGGCTACGTCAACGTGGCGTTCCATGCGGCGCCGATCATCGAACGCGCGCTCGGCGAGGACATCACGAAGCGCTTTCTGGTCCAGGTTCAACACGACGGCGGCCTGGTCCATGCCTCGGGCGCCGCCGCCGACCAGGCGAGCACGGACATTTCCGCCGTGGCGAACTTCCTCGTGCTCGGGCGCACCTGGACCGTGACCCTGCGCCCGTCGCGGGCGGCGCTGGCGGCGCAGACCGGTAACGCCCATGTCGTCATGCTGGCTCTCGGCCTGCCGACGGCCTTTTTCCTGGCGCTGCTGACGGGCATGTTCCTGTCGCGTCACGAGGCATTGCGCGCCAGCGAGGCCATGGCGGGCGCGCTGATCGACAATGTGCCGTCGTCCCTGAACATCAAGGACCTGTCGGGGCGCTATCTGCGGGTCAACCGCAAGTTCTGCGAATGGGCGCAGGTGCCGCCGTCCCAGGCGATCGGCAAGACCGAAAACGAGGTCCATGGCGACCGCGGCGACGCGTCGGACATCATCCGCGGTCAGGAAGCCGCGGTGCTCGACCAGGGGTCGGCGGTCTACCGGGAACGCCACAGCCCGTTTCCCGACGGCGCCCAGCGGCATCTGTTGGTCGCCAAGTTTCCCATCACCGACGGCGCCGGCCAAGTGGTGGCGCTCGGCACGGCGGTCACCGACATCTCGAAGCAGAAAGAGGCCGAGGACATCCTGCGCCGCTCCCACGAAGAACTGGAAAAGCTGGTCGCCGACCGGACCCGTGAACTGCGCAGCGAAATCCGCGTGCGCGAGATCGCCGAAACCTCGTGGCGGGAAAGCGAAGAGCGCCTGCGCGACATCGCGGAATCGGCCTCGGACTGGTTCTGGGAAATGGACCAGGATCTGCGCTTCACCTATATCTCGGACCGGTTTTTCCAGATCACCGGCCTGGACCGCAGCGACGTCATCGGCAAGACCCGTTGGGAATTCGCCGGCGACATGGACGATGAGGAGCGGGCGCGCTTCGCCGATCACCGCGCCGACATGGAAGCCCACCGTTCGTTCCGCAATTTCGAATACGCCCTGCGCGACAAGGCGGGCGCGGAGATGTCCGTGCGGCTCAGCGGCCGCGCCGTGTTCGACGTGACGGGGGCCTTCATCGGCTACCGCGGCGCCGGCACCGATGTCACGGCGACCCGCGCGGTCGAACGCGCCCTGATGCGGGCCAAGGAGGACCTGGAACGCCGGGTCGACGAGCGCACCAAGGAACTGCGCCAGGAGGTCACCGTGCGGCGCCGGGCCCAGGAAATGGCGGATCAGGCAAGCCGCGCCAAGACCGACTTCCTGGCCAACGTCAGCCACGAATTCCGCACGCCGCTCAACGGTATCATCGGGTTTTCGGAAATCCTCGCGGCCGAGGTGTTCGGCCCGCTCGGGGCACCCCGCTACCGGGAATACGCCGAGGACATCATCCGTTCGGGCCGCCATCTGCTGGCGCTCATCAACGACGTGCTCGACGTGTCGCGCATCGAGGCCGGGGCCATGGCCCTGCACGAGGAACCGGTCGACCTGACCCGCGCGGTGGAGGAATGCGTCGCCATGGTCGAACAGCGGGCCGAGGCCAAGGAGATCGCCCTGGTCAAGGACGTGCAGCCGGGTCTGCCGGCGATGATGGCGGACGTCACGCGCGTCAAGCAGATCCTGTTGAACCTGGTGACCAACGCCGTGAAGTTCACGGAACAGGGCGGCGACGTGCGGGTGGAGGTCACCTGGTCCGCCGCCGGCGGCCATGTTCTCAAGGTATCCGACACCGGCATCGGCATCGACCCCAAGGACATTCCCAAGGTGCTGATGCCGTTCGGCCAGGCCCACCGCGCCTTCACCCGTGCCCATGAGGGCTTCGGGCTCGGCCTGTCGCTGGTCCACTCCCTGACCGAGGAGCACGGCGGCAAGCTCGAGATCGACAGCGCCCCCGGCAAGGGCACGGCGGTCACCGTGCGCTTCCCCAAGGGCCGCACGGTCAGCGGCGTCGACGCGGCGCAGTAGGCCGCCGCTCCTTGCTTCCCTTACATGTAAGGGGGCCCCTTACATGTAGTGGTGGATGATCTTCTCGCCGAAGAACCGCGTGCCCTCCATGGGTGGCATGGGCTGGAACACGATGTGGTTGACGCCGGCGTCGATCCACTGATCGATGCGGTCGCGGACCTGAGCGACGTCGCCGATCAGATTCGATTCCATCACGTCGTCGACCGTGGGCGGGATGGGGAAGCGGTGCTTGCGCTCCTCGGCGTACATCTCGGCCCATTTGCGGGTTTCCTCGGGCCCCTTGTCGGCCAGGCCGACGGCCGAGATCGCGACCTCGAAGGGCCGTTCGGTCAGCTCCGCCTTCATGCCGTCGACGAGTTCCTTCACCACGGCGGGGGCCTTGGAATACATGAACCAGACGTCGCCGTGGGTTTTCATCAATTCCTGGGTCGGCGGCGAATCGCCGGCGATCCAGATCGGCGGATAGGGCTTCTGCGGCGGCTTGGGATGACAGAACGCGTCCTTCAGCTGATAGAACCGGCCATCGAACGAGAACCCGTCCGCGTCCTCGCATTCGATCAGGCCGCGGTAGATGGACAAGCATTCGTCCAGGCGCGCGATGCGCTCCAGCCCGTCGTCGGACCATTCCGTGAAGCCGTAGGACTTGGCCTCGGCGGCGAACCAGCCGGACCCGGGGGCCAGGATCACGCGCCCGCCGGTGATATGGTCGAGCGTGCAGGCGATCTTGGTCGTCAGGCCCGGATGGCGGAACGTGTTGTTGATGGAATGGCCGCCCAGGCGCACGCGCTTGGTCAGGGCGCCGATGGCGGTCATCGCCGTCCAGTATTCCAGGATCGGCTTGGCGCGGTCGAGGTGCGCGTTCTCCACATGGTCGGGGATCCACACGGAATCGAATCCCAGATCCTCGGCCACGCGGGCCATCTCCAGGGCATAGTCGAAACCGGACGACGTCGCGCCCATTTCGCCCTGCACGGTCAGGCGCACGCCGAATTTCACCTTGTCGGTCATTGAAGTCCTCCCAATCGGCCGCCGTTACGGCCCCGGCGAGGCATTGCCCCGGCCGGTGCGGCGGCCCGTGATGCCGCCCCCCTTGGCGATAGACGATAGGGGGCAACCGCCGACCAATCAAGGCGCAGGGGTCTATTGAAGGCGAGGCTAGCGGGATTGTGATGGTGAGGCCCGTCCGCCGGGGGGTGCCGCCGATTGCGGCATCGGCCAGGACGCATTATGTCTTGTGCATGTGGAGACGACTGCTTTTCGCCGGACTCGCCGCGGCCGTGCTCGGCGCGCCGTCCGTCCGCGCGGCGCCTGTCGATGCCGCCATCGCCGACGCCGCCCGGGCCTGGCAACAGGCCATGGGCGACAAGGCGTCGGCAGGAACGTTCGCGTTCACGGAGGATGAGCGTTTCGATTGGGCCTATACGCCGGGATACCGCAAGGGCGTCCCGATCCGTGACATGACGCCGGCCCAGCGCGCGGCGGCCGCGGCCTTGATGCGCAGCACCCTGTCGGCCCCGGGCGTGGCCAAGGCCGAGGCGATCATGGCGCTGGAGGCCGTGCTGGCCGAGGTCGAAGGCTCGTCCCTCGACTACCGCGATCCGGAAAAATATTTCATTTCGGTATTCGGCGTGCCGGGCCGGCATCCTTGGGGCTGGCGCCTGGAAGGCCACCATCTGTCGGTCAACGTCACCGTCGCGGCACCCGGCGCGGTTTCGCTGACGCCGGTCTTCCTCGGCAGCAACCCGGCGGAAATTCCCGGCGGCCCCCGCAAGGGGGAACGGGTACAGCGCGACGAATACGTCCTGGCCCTGCGCCTGGCCCGGAGCCTGACCGTGGCTCAGCGGGGCAGGGCCCTGCTGCGCGACCGCTCCCTCGGCAACGTGGTCGCCGGCCCCGGCCGGGGCGATGCCCTGGCGGCGCCGGAAGGCCTGCCCGCCGATACCCTGAGCCCGCCGCAGCAGGCCCTGCTGACCGACCTGATCCGCACCTATGTCGGCCTTGCCCGCGACGAGATCGGCCGCCCCTACATGGACCTGGTGCGGGCCGGCTGGGCCGACACCCGCGTCGCCTGGGCCGGACCCATGGCCGAGGGCACGGCCTTCTACTACCGCATCCACGGCCCCCGGCTGCTGATCGAGTTCGACAATTCGCAGAACGCCGCCAACCATATCCACAGCCTGTGGCGCGACCCGGCCAACGACTTCGGCCGCGACGACCTGCACCGCCACTACCGTGGCGCGCCGGAAGCGCACGGGCACAGGCCCTAGGGGCGGCGCGGACAAACAAAAACCCGTCGGTTCGGCGACGGGTTTCGGTCGATCTTCATTGAGAATGAGAAGAAGAAATGGTGGAGCCGGACGTAATCGAACCGACGACCTCTACAATGCCATTGTATTTGTAGAAAAAGGCGCTAAACCCTCGGAGTAATGCGAGCCGCAGTCCTGATATCTGCAGTCCGAACACCCAAGGCATTGAGCGTTTGCCGCATATCGTTGAAAATTGGCCGTTCGCCGTCTAGGTCAGAAATGGTCAATATCGCTGTAAACGGAACGCCGTCGGCGGGCATCTGTTCACCCGCCCGCGTAAGATAGTTGACTGCCAACCGCCAGTTGGAACTGAAACCAACTCCTCTAGGCATTGATTTTTCGTACACCTTTACGGCGCTCCATTTGAGCCCGTGCTCAATAAGCTCAGCTTCCACGCGATGAACGTCTTTCTGCTCCTTCAGATAAGGCGACTCAAGCCGTCCGGCCCATCGCCCATCGTGCGTTTCTTGTTGCAACGAGCCTTCGATATTCACACGAACAAACTCTGCGCCGTACCGAGTATCGATTGGCGGAGACGCGACTAGAGTGAGACGTGCAGACCCACGGCACTTTCCTTCGTCTGTCACAAGTGAAGCGGGCCAGGGGAAGCGGAAGGCGAGTTGTTGACCCTGACGGATACGTGTCGCGAAAACCAATGTGATTTGATGGTCTTCAGTTTGTAGGATTTGGTCACTGTTGGAGGGGAGGCCAAATCCAACCATATGCCGAGCAATTGGCTTCAGCGCCTTAGTACTTAATGGAGCGGGTAGTTCGGCGGTGTGCACCAACAATGCGAGGAGGGTTTCCCGAGAAACGTCGCCTTCAATCGCGTTGTCAATCGAAGCTGCGATCTTCGCAACAATTGGTGTCGAATAGCTTGTCCCGCAGCCTGTAGTGAGGGCACCGTCGGGCAAAATGGAAACTAAGGCATGCCCGACAGGAAGTTGGGGCGTTCCAGAACCGCCAACGTGCGCAAGGTCAGGTTTCACGCCAGCCCGTAGCCCCGGCCCTCTGCGGCTATACCTCGCTGGAGCCAGGGCGACAGACGTAGGATGGCCGGGAGGGTTAAGCGCTGCAACCGAAGCGTTCCGGACGCTTTCCGCAGGTATAAGAATGCCATCATTTCGAGCGGCAGCGATGCCTGCAAGGGCTTGAGTATCGTCACTAGGCCATTCCGGACGTAGGTCGGGTCCATCAAGGTTACCCGCCGAAATAAAAAAAATCGCGTCCTGTTCGTCGGCAATACGATCAAGGTGTCTGGCGTACGGGCTGTAGTGGTCAGGTGTCGCAGGCCTCTGAATATTCATGCTTAAATTGAATATCCGAACGTTGTTACGCGATCTGGCGTCAATAACAGCATTTTCCATTTCTTCAAAAAATTGGGGTATCCCATCCGGATAATAGGATGAAAATGCCTCATTTTTTGCGCTGTCGGGTAGGATTGCGATATCAACGATTTCCGCGCCATCGGCTTCGGCGCAAATCTGATCGCCGTTTAGAGCACGCCCTGCTACCATCAGGCCACCAATGAAAGAACCGTGCTCAAGGTCCATATCTTCGTCCGCAAGGGTATCCCAGCGGTCTATGACCCATTCATTGATCGCGTCTCCAACCCCACCGTCAATGATTGCGATGCGTGGATATGGTCGTCCTTCAATTTTTTCCGGTAGCGAAGCCTGCCCCATATCAGTGTCATGGTTGATCTCGGCCGACCGGACAACGACGCCAGGAAGCGAAACTCGTCGAACCAAGGGGTGCATGTCGAGGAATCGTAGTAGGCGTTCATGACGCGCTTCTGATGGGTCAAACGGCACGATTGTCCTCTCATGCCTGCTCGCGATCATGGCAGGTGAGAGCCGCAAGATCGGCCCTTCGTCAGAGCGCCCGAGTCGAACTGACAGCCTTGGTTGTTCAGTTGGCCCTGTAATTTGTCGCTGGGCAACAAGACCTTGCCCAAACTCACTTAGGCCCGCCGCAAAAGATTGGAAAAGCCTTTGGTAGCGGTCTTCGAGCGCATCTAGGGAAACTCGAGGCGGGGGTGAACGGAAAAGCTCGATCTCATATCCGCCGCCGGTATCTGATCTAGACAGCCAGTTTATTGCCTGTTCAAGGGAGAAAGAGCGTTTATCCGCAGCGCTATAACGTTCAATTCGGTCAATCGCCCCAACCTCGCTTCTTAATCGGCTTGGGTACGGTATTTCGCGTCGAAGCGCTTCTGAGTATCTTTTTTGAGTCTCGTTTTCAGCTTGTTCAATGGAGCGGGAAATCGTTCTAACTGACGCCGAGCTTGCTTCTATGAGCATTACACCAATGTCAGCCCCGCCAACGTAGGGAGTGATATCGCGTTTAAATATCGCAGTCGTCGGTCGGTGGCTTTTTGCCCAGGCACTTCGTCGTAAAGTGACTTTTAGATACCCGACATCGCCTTCTGGCTGCTTCTCAAAATAATCAGTGATATCTTCAAGCTGCTTCATCAAGCGTTGTTTGTGGATCCGAAATTCATTGTCACGGTCGACAAAGAAGTCTTTCGGTGGGCCGCCACCCCCGCCTTCACGGTCAGTTTCAAAATCTTCAGGGTTGAGGACGATCTGAATTGGGCTAGCCATTTTCATTCGCCTTTACCTTCGGAGTGGCGTTCGCTTCATCAGGCTGCGATCCGATTTGCCTGCTAATGGTCGATTTGTCTTTTCCGGCGATTTCGCCAATTTCCGCAAGCGTAAGAGACAGGTCACGGTCGGCCTTCATAGCCTTGAACAATTTGCCCGCGTCCAAGTTCAATAGGGCACGGCGCTCCGCGCCAATGCGCCCACTGTTCAAAGTAGCGAATTGTTGCAAGGTATCGAGAAGCCCTCGCTCTTTACCTCCGGTTACGGCCTGCGACCTTTTATATGTGCGCACGAGCGATTCAATCTCGGCCCCCGTACAGCCTTCGGTGAACCAAGAAATTAATCGTACGTGCGAGTCCGGCGCCTTGACCGGTGGCATGAAGTTCGCCGCGATTTTAGAGCGCACCGCGAAATCAGGTTTCGGAATCTCAAGTTGGATTTCAAACCGTCGCCAGACTGCCGGATCAAGGAGCGAAGCATGATTGGTAATGCCGATTGTGAAGCCAATGTCCTTGCGGCTGTCGAGATTCTGAAGGAGGGCATTGACCACACGTTTAATCTCGCCAACTTCTTGTGGGTCGTCCCGCAATTTTGCAATGGAATCGAATTCATCCAGCAGGAGTAGGCTCCTGTAGCGATTTGCGAAGGAAAAAAGATTTCCGATGTTTCGTGACGTTGTGCCGAGAAACGAGGAGATAAGACCATCAAGCTTTACGAGAACTACAGGCAGGCCGAGTTCTTTAGCCATCCACATAGCCAGCTTGGTCTTCCCAGTGCCTGGCGGCCCATAGATCAAACACGTCATGGGGGGCTCTAAGCCCACTTGCGACAAAGCACTAGCATTTCCCCACTCATCCATGACGCTACTAATCGCGTCCGTAACAGTGTTGTTAAAAATCGGAGAGGGAGTGTCATTGTCGTCCGGGAAAATAATCTCCGCGAGCGGCGCAGAGGTTTCTCGGTCTACAGGTGCGCTAGTGTTTTTCGTGAGGTCTTCGCCCCCGACGTTTGAGCGAGAGCGCGTCATCCGGCTTGGGGCCATATCCTTGTCGCGCTCTGCTGAGACCAGCAGCGCGTTGAGCGCCTTTGCCTGTTTGTCGTCGCCACCGCCGCTCAGCGCGCCTGCCAGCCTTTCGATTTGTTTTCGAATGGCAGGGCTCGGATTTGCCAGTGAAGCGCGGCACAGCGCTTGTACGATCGGGAAATGTTCCATTGGTTGTTGCGCCTTGTTTCTGATTGTTGCGTATATCATATATTAGGTTGCGCATCAATGGAATAATGTTTCGTATTTTTCACGTATGTTGCGTCATTGCCGTCGTGAGCGCGCGGGGGCGCGGTGCGGCCAGTCAAAGATACCGTCGATCCAATGAGAGCAATTTTGAATTTTCTCCAGAAAGAAAAAGGATCAGCAGAGGTTTTGGCGAGTACCACAATTCACCCCTCCCCACCCCTCCGGGTTTAAAATTTGGAAGATGGAAGATGCTCTGAGTGACGCTGCTGCGTTGTCGCTCTGAGTTAGATCGACGCGCCGCGCGGGCACAATCAGGCTTGAGCAGCGGGAATAGATGCTGCGCAGTGCACGTGCGCGGCAGCAAGCTGCGTTGAGCTGATGGGGGCGCGCGAGAAAAAAGACACGAAATTGCGTCGCGTGCCTACCCGGCGCCTACCCGAGCGAAAATGCTAACTGCTCTGAACTGCGGGGAATCAAAAACCCCTTGGTTTCCCAAGGGGTTGAAATGGTGGAGCCGGACGGAATCGAACCGACGACCTCTACAATGCCATTGTGTCCGAAAATTATGGAAACCTAAGTAAGTTCAATGACTTGTTCGGGCACTGTCGCAATAATGTGCCCGTTTTGTGCCGGATAAGGCCTGGGAAGACCGGATAAAGCTGACACGATTCGGGCACAGTAATATCGACACTTGTTCACATCTCAAGTGCGGACAATATCTTTCGTAGTGATAGGTTTTTCTCGGCACCTGATATAACCCCCAATGTCAGCTTTGTGATAACTCTTTCTCTTATCTTTTCGGCAATGTCACGCCGTTCGGGAGTCCAATCGTTAAATACGAAGTCATCAATGGCGACAGGTATAAGAATATCAGATCCACCTTCTTTCGCTTCTCTGGCGAATACGCGCTCCAATTCGTTCAAAACGCCCGGTCTGTCCAAAGAGTTCTTAGAACACAGTAGAATTACGCGATCAAACTCGGAAACGCCAGATGACATCGTGCGGTGTAATTTTTCCCCTGGAATCGAATCTTCAGGGAAGAACCAGGTTTTCACGCCTCTTGCCTTTAGCCATGAATTAAGGTGACCGGCAATTTCCTCGTCTGGACCACCATAGCTAATGAACGCTGATCGGTAATCCTTTCGCCTATCAAGGACTTCTCTGTATCTGTTGGGCGTTATAAAAAAGTTTCGGGGATTTTTTTGACAAACAATAATCGGGTATGGATTTGTCTCGACCGGGTCGTAGTCTCGACCATCCAAAAAAGCCAGATTTTCAATTTCGGAAACGGAGATTTCGGCCAAATCTGAAATGTTAAACCAGATACTAACAGGCAGCCCTACGTTTTTATAATACTCAGGAACATTTGGCTCATCGATATTGGTGTTTTCACTTATCCTAGATATTTTTCCGACGTGTAAAGATGGCTGATCCCCGTATGGGCAATATATAAATAATATACAAAATTGGTTATTTGCTGAAATTTCATTATTTATAGATTGAATAAGGCTGTGTTCTAAATGAAGGTTTCCAGATTTACTTATCTTTCCCCACCAAACGGAAGCGTTACCTTTGGCGTCAGTCTTTCGAAGAACCTCGCAATGATGGATGATTGTATTCGGTGCATCCGGATGAAAGCTCGTGAAAGGATTCCATTTTACGATGAGATGTTTGTCGATCATTAGTGAATCTCAGTAAATTTGTTAATTAATACCGTTTGATTAGGTTAGGTCTATGACATCGTTCATTTCAGGACCGGTCCCTATGTAAGATACCGGTGCATCACAATGACTTTCGACTTTTTTAATTAGTCTCCGCATCTCAATTGAGACGTCATTTTTTGATCTTTTCCCTCTTATTTCGGGGAAAAGTTGATCGCAAAATGTTAATGCAATATCCGTTGGCCCATTTAAGGTTGCCGAACGTTTAAGGTAATTCCAGGCGATTTGTTTTGAGCGGCGCTTTGGCCTTCCCGTGTTGAGGCCGAATTCCTCTAAACCTAGTTCATGGATTCTTTTTTTAGTCATTTCGTAGGGTAGTGGGCCGTTTCCGACGCATGTAGGCAGGCATTTTACTAACATTACGACCGTGCTAAGTAATTTCCAGTTTAAGCCCACATCATCTAGAAAAGCCGTAGTCGTACAATTTCCAGACGTCACATAAGGATAGCGATCGCTGGCGGAAAGTGACAAAAACGTTCCCTGAGATCCCTCAACTATGACTTGTCCATTTTTAGATTGGGAATTGATGTCTTTTATGCCGTCTGAGAGAAATTTTGTTAGTTTAGGTTCGTCCTTTGCCTGCCTAGCCCGCCGCAAAATAAAATCAGCTTGCGCCCTGCCCGTGCCGCTGCGAGTTGAGTCGATAATTTTCATTTGTTCGTCATTGGTTTCATGGGAGATGTGCCAGTCTTCAATAAGCGGAGCTCTGCGGTCTACGAATGCTCGGCTTTGAAGTCCGTATTTTGAAACTTCGTCGAGAAAGATATTAGGGTCTACCGCGACACCAGACGAAATAAGCCCAGGTATATTATGAATAATTGACCCAAGCGGGACCATCCGACTTTTGAATAAATTTCCATCTACATAGACACTATGCCCAGCATTGGTGCCTGTACCAGCACGGACGCATAAAGAGGCATTTAGTTGTTTGGCTAAATAAGCGCAAAATTTTCCCTTCCCGCCATCGCCCCAAAAAGCATCGACAACAATCGTTGCGCCCATGGAAAGCTGCTCCCCCAAATCGCCCATTTTCGCAATTTGGACGATAACTTAAATCTAATATTAGAAATTCATGAGCACGTCAGACGCTAGCAGAGAAAAGGTACTTACAGGTGATTTCATATTATTCTGCTAGGGGAAATTGAAGTAAATGGTGAAATGCCACCGTGAGGGCATCGCTCTGTGAAACTAAAACACAACTTGCGAAGTGGCACGCTTACGTGGTGCGTGTTTTGTAGTAGCTGTAGCTGCTCTCCCAGCTAACGCGCGATTATCTCAAGCCAGAAGTGCACTTATCGATGTGCCGGTTGAATCTGTGCTTATCCGCACGTTGATATGCCATCAATGCACCACCTGAGATCAACTCCCCCGCGAGCTGATAAGTTGAACTGGATTGGCTGCGTTTCCAGGACGTCATAGATGCGGCATTCATGCACACCACTACGTAGTGAGGAAGCGCATTTGAGGTTGCCACCAAATTGACTGACAGGGGGCTGAGAAGAGAAATCCGTTGAGCGCTCTCTCCAGGTTCCGCGTTAGTGATGCTGATCGGTTGCATCTGATCGTCCAGCAGAACCAACCAAGCGATAATTTCGGCGTCCGCAACTCCGAGATTCGAGACGGTGATTTGCGTTGCGTACTGCTTCGGGTACGTAGGGCTGTTTTTCTGATTAAATATTTCGGTTACTGCCACTTTGGGAGCGTCCGGAAAGATCGACCATGTGAAGCTAGCTGCCGAGATAAGAAGGGCAGCTAGCCCCAGAATGACCGCTAATGGCGCCTTCTTAAATTCGGTTTTGGCTCGAATAAACATCATGTCTCAACTCCCCATTTCCGGAATCCTGGCACCAAATGACGCGACCGCCCTTAATCCAATAATGGCTTCGGCATCCTGCCTTCTCATGCACAGAGGGATGAATTGTAACCCTGGAAAGCCAGTCACTCTTGATGGACCACGACGGCCTTCTGGCAGCAGACAAGTTAAGGGAAACCATTTCACCGCAGCCGTCTGGGCACGGGAAGCACGCCCACTTTCTTAATTTTCCCGAACCGACGATTACGATTTCCCCCCTCTGTAGATCTGACGGGCCAGGGCGATCTTCAGAGTGCCGCGCGACAAAGTCAGGATTTTTGATGACCCGAAAGGCGATCAAAGTTGAGCGTATAGCTGACCCGACAGCGCGAAAAATTGAATCAATCATCTTTGACCTTCGTGTCGATTAGGCCGAGGAACCGGGTTTCGTCACCGCGTCCCCAAGAGCCGGTTTGACCACACACCGGACAATAAGGTTGCGAGCGCCCAGCCGGTTTGCGGTCCGTCTGGAGGTGAAATTTACGAACGAGATGGCTATTGCTGCCGTCCTCACCTCTGAACCCCTGCAAGCGCTGCACAAATTCCTGAATCGCCATCGTAGCGGTCTCCGTCGTCAGGAAGACGACCGCCGGGGAGGGGTTGCCCTCACCCCGGACGTAAGCTTCTTCCTTGAGCCGCTCATATTCCTCCGGCGAAGATCGCTTTAGGGACTCTTCACGCGCCAAGATTAGATCGATTACCTCACGGCAGATCAAACACGGGCTCCCGGGCTCAACGACCGTCACCCGACCGTCACAAGCGAGCATCCGGTACGGTGGGGTCTTGGAGGCTTCCAGGGCCAGCCCCAGATCGAAAACGGGAATTCCGTAGTGGAATGGAATTTGATTCAAGATCACCCGGCCGTCGTTATCGTCCGTGCCCCCGAAAATGACGTCGCAAGACTTCAACCCGTCAAAACATCGCGGGTCATCGATCCAAAATGGGAATTTGGCAACACAAGTGCCTAGCCCAACCTGCTTGATGACCCGTTCAGCAACATCAACTTTATACCGCCCCTTTTTCACGTCATCGGCGGTCGCCCCATGCAAACGGTTGCGGTTTGTCTCATCCACGATGTCTTTGTCGAAAAGCGCGACATATCCTGGGGCCATACGGGCGAGGATGAAATTCAAGGCGCTACCAGTGCCGCCAAGCCCGACAATGCCAACCCGCAATCGGGATAGGTCTTGGTTGAACACGTCGCCCAGCGCCAATGCCTGACGGCTAAGCGCTTCGGGAACCAGACCGACACCTCGGCCTCGATAGTGCAGGGTGATGCGTTCGCCAATTACACGCACGGTGCTTACGTCCGCATACTGGCTTTGACTGAACCACGTCCGGGCAACGATGCTTCCGTCCGGCGTAGCAACCATGCTGACAACCTCGGCCTCGGGTCCATTGCGGTTCCGGGCTAGTTCAATCCAACCGCATTCGTTGACATCATCTTGAGGCGAGAAGCCAACATATCCGCCTGGGTGCGAGTGAATCACGCCCAGCGTCATCCGTTTGTGACTGGCAAGCTTCAAGGCCCGCACGAAGCTGTCCATCTTCCAGGTGATATGCTGCGGCCCATTGGAAACGACTTCGGATGTCGGAACGGCTATCACCTGATGCGAAATGTACTTCGTGTGCCGTTCACCGATCCATGGGTCGGGTGAAATTTCGGCCCTTCCAAATAAGACGTATGCGGCGTGCTCCGCACCGTCGCCGGGGAAAAGAATATTTTGAATATCTGCAAAATGCGGTTTGAGAATTGTGATGCTTGAAAATGTCATGCGGCGATCTCCAACGCGTGTTCGACGCGTTTCAGCATTGTCCAAATGCCGTCTACACCCGGTCGCCAATCTTTTTCATGGCGTGACCATCGCTGCCATTTTTGCCCCCCGAACGAGAACGGTTGGTTTGCCGCACGTGGGAAGACGTTGTTCACCTTGAGCCGCACCCATGGGAGCAGGTAGAACATGTCCGGCGGCACCAACGGATACCTAGGGGGCAGGATGATCAGGACATCCGCCTCAGCCTCATGGAAACGGTCGGTGGGCAGCGGACGCCTCTTGATGACAACTCCAGCGTGCCCGTCAGAGGCCGCTTCCTCGTACTCGTATCCGCGTTCGTTGAGGTACGTTTTGTCCGCGTCGCTTAACGCTGTCATGGCTCAGCCCTCCGTTGTCGTCTTCTTGCCGGTGAAGAACTTTTCGACACCTGGAGCGTCCAATCGAACCGTTTCCTTGTCGTCGATCTTCCTGTCCTCCTCGCCGCGCACTTCGAGCCACACGTCGTAAGTTTCCGGATCGACCTCGGCGAGCCGTTTCAAGGTCAGACCCGTGATTTCCGGCGCGCCCCATTCGAACTTGCGTCCGTCGAGGACAAAGCGAAAAGACCGGTCGCTCTTGAAAGTGATGAAGCGTTCCAATCCGGGGCGGTGAAGGTCCACCGTTTCATCCGGGCGGATTTCTTCCAACATGCCGTCGTTCAAAACCTGAAAGACGATATGCTCATCGGCCGGGCGGAGGCGGGCCTTGTCCAAGATCTGCTGACCGGTAACGACCGGGTCAGAGAACTTATACTTCTTGTCATTGATCCGGACGCGGTACTTCGACCCTTCCGGGACGATCACACCGGCGATGGCGCACTCTTCGACGTCAACGACATCTTCGTCGGCGCGGTTCATATCGACAGTATCAGTCATGATTTTTCCTTTCGTACGCCTTTGAACGGCGTCTTGGCGGACGTCTTCACGTCCATGAAGCGGCCCGTGTCGGTGTCGCGTTTGACCCAGTTGCCGGCGGGCGTTTGGGTTTGGGAGCGACCTTTAACCGCACCATTGCGGTGTCCGTCGCCCTTGGGGAGATTGGTTGCCATTGAGGTCTCCTCTATTGCTATTGCGGAGTGCAATTGCTACTTTGCAATTTACGATGCGCCAATTGCATCAGTCAACAAAAATTGCAATAGTCAAACTGGAGGGCATATGTCAAACACCCGTTTCGATTGTGAAGCGTTTTACGCTGCGCTCGATGGTGTTAGGATGACAAAAAAGATGACGTGGAAAAAACTGGCATCCGAGGCTGGAGTAACAGCCTCCACGCTGACGCGAATGGGCCAAGGGAAAAGGCCGGATGTTGACGGCCTGGCGGCGCTCGCTAGTTGGTCTAACTTAGACGTAAGTATGTTTTACCGCCCGCAGCTTGGTTCACGCCGAGCCTCAGAACCGCTAGGTGAGATAACGGCGTTGCTCCGTGCAGACAAGAATTTGACGGGGGACAGCGCTCAAGCTCTCGAGCAAATGCTCAAAAGTGCATACGAACACATGAGGAAAAGTCGAGGTGAAGCTTAGGCACGGGTTTAAGACGGAAGCAGAGGGGTATGCGGTGGAATTCCGGATGGAATTGCAACTTGAACCGCACGCCCCGCTCAATCCGTGGGACCTTGCTGACCTCTTATGTGTCCCGGTGATTGGCGTTTCAGAGCACCCGGCTATCGATGATGGAGTAAAACGGCATTTTACAAAGCGTGATTCTCGATTCTCAGCAGCGACTATATGCGACGGCACATACCGAGAAATCATCCTAAATGACTCCAAGCATTTAAACCGGCAACGATCCAGCCTGACCCACGAAATCGCTCACATTGTTTTAGGCCATCCCCCGAAGCCTCCCTTGACTGAAGATGCGTGCCGGAGATTTGATCCGCAGCTTGAATTTGAAGCAAACGAACTAGGGTTTACCCTTTTGGTGCCCAAGAGAGCGGCGTTGCATGCGGTTGAGAATTTCGCGAGCCTGAATGCTGCAAGCGAGCAATACGGCGTAAGTCTAGATTTGATGAAATACCGCGTACGGATTACTAATGCGGCAGGTTGGGCTAAGAACCGGAAAAGGGCCTACGGCTAGGGGCACAAGATTGAGTGAAGGACGCAATTTTCCGCAACTCTCACCCCCCATCTAACGCAACCCAGTTGAACTGACTCCTCTCCTTTCCGTATGTGCATGTTACGTAGGCCGTTTGCATAGCGTAGATATCGATGGCTTCCGGCGCGGGCTGGATTAAGCCTCGCACAAGCCCCTTTAAGCTTAGGGGGTGAAGCGCAAATTCCGCACACCTCCAAAAAATTACTTTACGTAACCGGCAGGAGCCATGGCGTTGCGGATGTACACACTACATCGTCTCCCTACGTAACGTAACGCACCACCATATCCAACGTGGGCTCGACTGAACCGCTCGCATTACTGTTGTCGCTAAATGAAGAAATCGTGAGCCGCGCTCATTTTGGTGCGCCTCGCAGCATTCATTCCCTTTAGCTATAGGGAACGGCGACATGTCCCTGAAAACCCGAATGATGCGTCACGTAACGCGCCGGATTCGGGCGGGGCGACCTGCGTGTACGTAACACCGCCCCCTACGTAACGTAACGCTCTATCGCTTCCGGCCCCCGTTCGACCGAACCTCGTGCATGCCCTCTTAAGCTTAAGGGGGGGGGGCACGTAACAGGACACGGGACGTTTGGGCGGCCATGGCCATCTATTCAGACAATCGCCTTAAGCTTAAGGCCCTGAGGGGGCGATTCGCTCAGTTTGCGACCCGCCCGAAGAAGGGTGGGCCCTTAAGCTTAAGGGTCGGCAGACGGCTTTCCGTGTTCCTGAGACAAGTTCCCCCGTGCCCGGCGATGGTTGCCGGGCGCTTAAGGGACCACGGAACGGGAACCGCCTTAAGGCCATGACGACGGACGCCAACCAGGACCCGGCTCTTAAGCTTAAGGGCGACATACCGCCCCGGCGGTATCTGAGCCGCGACGAGGCGGCGGCCTGGCTGGGCGTGTCCGCCGACACGTTCTCCGCTCTCGGCATCCTTTACGTGGACCTGGGACCCCGGTGCAGGCGTTGGGACATCGTGGACATCGTCGCCTTTGCCGACGACAATAAGCGGTGCGACAGCGCCCGGACCTCGAACGAGAGGAAAAGGCAATCATGCGTATCTTCAAACGCAAAGGCTCATCCCAGTGGTGGGCATCCTGGTACGACCAGAAAGGTCGACGACACCGCAAGAGCACTCGGACTGACGATAAGAAGTTAGCCGAGGCCATGGCCGCCAAGTGGCAGCAGGAGAGTTTCATGGAGCAGCATTTCGGAGCGATCCCCGATACGCCGTTTCATGCTGGACTTCTGCGTTACGCCGAGGAAAAGCAGCGGGAGAACCCCGAGGGCTACGCGGCGAGCCTTAAGTACCAACTGCAACGCCTGCTCGACCATTTCGACGGCATGACGCTGGCCGATATCGACAGCAAGGTTTTGCATGACTACGCCGCCTTAAGGCGGCGCACGATCAAGGAAGCGACGCTCCACCGCGAACTGGCGGTGGTGCGGGCCATCCTCAACATGGCGAAGCGGGAAGGGCGTCTCGCCCGCGTGCCGGAGTTCCCCAAGGTGAAGTTGCCGAAGGGCCGGTGCCGGTGGTTGACGGTCGAGGAAGAGAAGCGGCTCCTTAAAGCGGCGGCTCCCCATCTTCGGCTACTCGTCATGGTCGCCCTCGACACGGGCGGGCGGCGGTCCGAACTCCTTAAGCTTAACTGGCGGAACGTGGACCTCGCCAACAACCGCGTCCTGTTCGTCGAAACCAAGAACGGGGAAGACCGGTCCGTCCGGTTGACCAACCGGGCACGAGCGATCCTCGAACACCTGGGGCCGCATGACACGGGCCCGGTGTTCACCTATCAGGGCAAGCCCATGTCGGACGTCACGACGTCGTTTGAACGGGCCCGCAAAGTCGCGGACCTGGAAGACGTCCGCTTCCACGATCTGCGGCATACCTTCGCGTCACGTCTCGTGCAGCAAGGCGTGCCGCTCTACGAGGTGATGCAACTGACCGGGCATAAGTCGCTCGTGATGGTGCAACGCTACGCCCACCTCGCCCCGGAGTTCCAAGAGCGTGCCATCGGGGCGTTGAATGATGTGGTCGACGGGGCCGACGAGGGCGCTTCGGCCTACTGGCACGTTTTGGACACAGTCGGCGAAAAATCGAAGACGTCCGGAAAATCGCCAAACGAAAACCCCTTGGTTTCCCAAGGGGTTGGAATGGTGGAGCCGGACGGAATCGAACCGACGACCTCTACAATGCCATTGTAGCGCTCTCCCAACTGAGCTACGGCCCCACGGGGTCCCGCCGGCAGGTGCCCTGGCGGGAAAATTTGGGAACACCGG
>Ga0209346_1000681_pt1 | contig 25775 bp, 19 predicted proteins | sample AutmiccommunBRH9_FD_187381 | JGI IMG/M metagenome (GOLD analysis project Ga0209346, IMG submission 187381) | Deep subsurface microbial communities from Mt. Terri, Switzerland - Autotrophic microbial communities BRH/9 (SPAdes) (version 2) | ecosystem: Environmental > Aquatic > Deep subsurface >...
GCAACATAAAACTTGCAATATATGCGTTCATGGACGAGGCCCCGAGATCATGAGCGCGTTCTATCAAAACATCGGATAAAGGCAAGTTAAGTGTCGGACAAACTTTCGCCGCTGGCACCAGCGCATTCCCCCATATTGCCCGAAATTGCAGGCGTCAGTTGCCGCATCGCCCGCGCGCGCTACAAGGAGTGGGACCGCTGCGACCTGACCTTTGTCGAACTGGCAGCGGAAAGCACGGTCGCCGGGGTCCTGACCCGCAGCAAATGCCCCTCGGCCGAAGTCGAATGGTGCCGGGAAGCGCTTCGCGGCGGCAAGGCCCGCGGCCTGGTCGTCAATGCCGGCAATGCCAATGCCTTTACCGGCGCGCGCGGCAGGGAAGCGGTGCAGCTGATATTGTCGCTGGCGAGCGACCATCTGGGCTGCGAAGAAAACGAGATTTTCGTGTCCTCGACCGGCGTGATCGGCGTGCCGCTGCCGAAAGACAAGGCGGAGGCAGGCCTGCAAGCAGCCTTCGCGGCCCAGCCCTGCAGTTGGGAAGCGGCAGCGGCAACGATCATGACGACCGATACTTTCCCGAAAATGGCGTCTACCAGCGCCATAGTCGGTGGCGAAACCGTTCATCTTAACGGCATCATCAAGGGATCGGGGATGATCGCTCCGGACATGGCGACGATGCTTGGCTATATTTTCACCGATGCGGCGGTCGATGCCGGCTTTCTGCAGGACATGCTGAGCGCAGCCACGGCCAAAAGCTTCAACTGCATCACCGTCGACAGCGACACGTCCACCAGCGATACCGTATTGGCCTTTGCCACCGGCCAGAGCGGTGCCCCTGCCTTGGCCTCGTTCGATGACGCCGGTGCCGATGCCTTTCAGGCGGCGCTGAGCGACCTGTGCATGCAGCTGGCGCATCTGGTGGTGCGCGACGGCGAGGGCGCGAGCAAATTTATCGAGATCGCGGTGACCGGAGCGGACAGCGACGACAGCGCCAAGCGTATCGCTCTCTCGATCGCCAATTCGCCGCTGGTCAAGACCGCCATCGCTGGCGAGGATGCCAATTGGGGGCGGGTGGTGATGGCTGTCGGCAAGGCCGGCGAACCGGCGGACCGGGATCGGCTGACGATCGGATTTGGCGGTGTCACGGTGGCACGCGACGGACTGGTCGTGCCGGATTATGACGAAGCACCGGTTGCCGCGCATCTGAAGGGCAAAGAAATCGATATTGCCGTCGATATCGGCTTGGGCAGCGGCAAGGCCAAGATATGGACCTGCGACCTGACCCACGGCTATATCGATATCAATGCCGATTACCGGAGCTAGGCTGTTGCACCGGCTCTATCAGCCCGTTCTCGCGATATTGGAGCAGGCCTCACGGGACATCGTGATGCCTTATTATCAGAATCTGCAGTCTCACCAGATTGACGAGAAGACACCCGGTGATCTGGTGACCGTCGCCGACAGGTTGAGCGAGGACTATATCGAAGGAGCACTGGCCGCCTTGCTGCCGGAGGCGAAAATCGTCGGCGAGGAAGCCTTTTTCGCCGATGCCGCGGTGCTGGATCAACTGACCGAGGGTCAGGTGTGGATCGTCGATCCGATCGACGGCACCGGCAATTATGCCGCCAGCAAGCCGCCTTTCGGGATACTGATTGCGCTGAGCGAGGCGGATGAAACGGTGGCGGGCTGGCTCTATGACCCGCTCAGCGGGCGCATATGCCATGCGGCAAAGGATGGCGGTGCCTTCCTGAACGGCGAGCCGGTCGCTGTACCCAGGGATCATCCAGGCCGGCCGGTGGCCGCGCTGGCGACCGGATTCATGACCGATAGCCAACGCAAAGCGCTGCTCGACGCTGCCGAAGCCTATTATGATATCGTCGACATTCCGCGCTGCGCCGCGGAACAATATCCGCGACTCGTCCTGGGCACCAATCATATTTCGGTGTTTGAACGCACCCTGCCGTGGGACCATGCCGCGGGCATATTGTTCCTCAATGAAGCGGGTGGGAAATGCGCGCGATGGGATGGTTCGCCCTATCGGCCCGCTGATCGCAGAAAGGGACTGCTCGGCGCCTCGTCGCCCCGTTTGTGGGACGAGGCCGCCGAGCGCCTTGGGGATATTTTCAGGACTTAGGTGGGTAGCGACTGCTCCAGCCATTGCTTGAGCTGGCTTTTCGGTGCCGCGCCAACCTTGGTTTCCACCGGAACACCCTTGTTGAACAGGATCATGGTCGGAATGCCGCGCACGCCATATTTGGCCGGCGCGTCGGGGCTGTCGTCGATATTCAGCTTGGCAATCGTCACCTTGCCCAGCATTTCGTCGCTGATTTCTTCCAGCGCGGGGCCGATCATCTTGCACGGGCCGCACCATTCCGCCCAGAAATCAACCAGAACCGGGCCATCCGCCTGCAGGACGTCGCCTTCAAAACTTGCGTCGGTAATTGCCTTGGTAGCCATAACGAATCTCCAATTGTTTGAACCCTATCTAGTTACGCTGCCCCCTGCGCTCAAGCGCATTGGCGGAAAGGTTTTTCATGCCGGCTCAAAGCCGGGCTTGTGCTGCTCGATCAGGCCTGGCGAAAGCTCCAGCATTTCCGGGCCATGCGAGTAGAGCAGCCCCGCCTTGATCGGCCGCCCGGGAAATATTTTTTCCAGCGCAGCGACATAGGCCGCCATCTGCCGCAAATAGGCGACCGGTGCCTCCACGGCGCTGCCCGGCACCCGGCGGCCGGTCTTGAAATCGACCACATAAATCTGGTCGTCGGTAATCAGCAGCCGGTCCACCGTGCCGGATATGACATGCTCTCCCACCACCGCAGCGATCGGCGCTTCGGCAAGGCTGTCCGGCGCAAACAGGGCCGACCATTGCGGATGGTCCATCACCGCCAGAACCGTTTCCATGATTTCCGCCCGCCGGGCCGGGTCCGATATCTGCTTTTGCCTTTCCAGCCAGCGGTCGGCCACTTCCCGCCGGCGTTCGGGTGCGATATTCGGCAGGCGCTGGAACAGGCTGTGGAGCAGGATTCCCCGCTCGGCCGCATCGCGCAGATTCAGGTCGGGCGGCGGATTGCTGGCATCGTCGGGGCCGAGATGCGACGGAGTCAGCGGTCGCGGCGGACGCGATTCCTCCGGTGCCGGCTTGAACAGCCAGGCGGGCGGCGTAGCGACACCTGGCTCGCCCTCGCCGGGGCGTTCAGCGGCAGGTCCCGGCGCTGGCTGATTGCGGCTGAGGGTATGATAGCGCCGCATGGCAGACCAATCCGGGTCTTCCTGCCATTCCGCGCCCAATGCAATCAGGCCGCGTTCGATGGCACCATACCAGCTCAGTTCCGGCACTTCGCCCCTGGCCCTTGGACCCAGCACGCCGGCGACCACCAGATGTTCCTCGGCCCGGGTCATTGCCACGTAGAGCAGCCGCCAATGTTCCTCCATCGCGATCCGGTCGGCATGGGCGGCATGTTCGGCGAGAATTCCGACCCGCTCGGGCTTGCGCACCGGCACCACCGGATATTCCAGTTCCAGCCCCGATCCCTCGCCCAGCTTGATGGCAAAACCGCTGCTTTTCTTGCTCGCCGGATCGAAGGTGGCGTTGGCGAGAATCACCAGCGGTGCCTGCAGACCCTTGGCACCATGAACCGTCATCAGACGGACCTCGTTGCCGCCCTCGACCTGTTCGCGCTTGATCTCGACATCGCCGCGGTCGAACCAGTCGAGAAAACCCTGCAGGGTCGGGATATGGTCGCGCTCGAAGGCCAGCGCGGTGGCCAGAAGTTCGTCGAGCGGGTCGACCGCCGCGTGGCTGAGCCGCGCCAGCAATTTGCGCCTGCCCTGCATCGGGCCGGACAATATGGTCTCGAGAAACTGGTAGGGCGTATTGAAATCGGCCATCGCCAGCAATTGCTGCAGCGGTTTGATCTGATCGCCCAGTCCGTCCTGACGGCGCAAATATTCCCACAGGCTTTTGTCGGCCTGTTTTGGTCCGCGATAGCCGCGCTCGAGCAGATCGTCCTGCGACCAGCCGAGCAGCGGCGAGACCAGCAGACTGGCGAGATTGAGATCGTCATTCGGCTGCAGCACGAAGCGGATCGCCGCCAGCAGATCCTGTACCACCAAAGGCTGGTTGAGCCGGATCCGGTCGATCCCCGCGACCGGCACCTGCTCGGCAAACAGCCGGGCGACGATCAGGGCGCTGAGCTCGTCGCGTTTGCTGACAAGTATCAGGATATCCTTCGGTTGCAGCGCCCGGTTTTCGCGGTCCAGCCAGAGCGGATTCTCCGGCGACAGCCAGTGCTTGATCTGCAGCGCCAGTCGCTGGGCAAATATTCTTTTCTCTTCGCTGGCCCAGGATTCCTCGTCCTCGTCATCGGCGTCGCTACTGTTCGCGATCGGCTTCCACAAGGTCACGCTGCCGCTGCCGCCCTGATAATTGCTGCGATGCTCGGGGATGCGGTCGCGCAGCCCCAGTTGCTCGTGGCTCAGCTGTTCGAGCGTCGAGTCGACAACCTCCAGAATCGGCGGTGTCGAGCGGAAGCTGCGGTCCAGCGACAGATCGCCGAACGGCTGTTCCGATGCTTCTGCCATGGCAAAAAACTCGGTTCGCGCATTGGTATAATTGTGCGGGCTGGTGCCCTGGAAGCCGAATATTGCCTGCTTGAAATCGCCGACCGTGAACAATGTCCGGTGCCGGTCCGGATCGGCGCCGATGCCGGCAAAAAACTCGCCGGCGAGCGCACGGACAATGTCCCACTGGGCGAGATTGGTGTCCTGGGCCTCGTCGATCAGAATATGGTCGGTGCGCTGGTCGAGCTTGTACCGGATCCAGGCCGCCATCTCGCTTTTCTGCAGCAGCCGGGCGGTCATCCGGATCATGTCGTCGAAATCGACGACGCCGTGCAGCCTCTTGGCATCGGCATAGCGGTGATAGAAGGCGCGACCGGCTTGCAGCGCCCCGGCAAACAGGTCAGCGTAATCGAACAGCACCGCATTTTCGAGCAGGCCGTTGCTCCATTCGAACAGGGAGCCGGCAAGGAAATCATAGTCCGGCAGGGCTTTCAGCAGTCCCTTGGTCGCCTTCGGCGGCGCGCCGGTGGTCTTGGTTGCCCAGGCGAGATGCACGTCCGGCAAGGCGGCGGCCCGCTCCCGCGGCTCGAGATTGAGCCAGAGCCGGATCGCTAGCTGCCGTTCCTGTTCCTTCTTGCCGCCAGATTCCGCCATCGCATCGCGCAACAATGTGATCGCGCGCAGGTCGATCGCCTCGTCGGTGCAGCGCTCCGCCAGCCAGGATATCGCATCCCCATCGATCGGCAGTCCGAGCAGGCTCCGGACAAAGGGCAGCACGCCGGTCGCCAGATTTTCCATAGCATCGGCCTGGGCCGCGCAGCTCATCAGGAACTGCTCGGTCGCTTCCTCGCCCATCCGGACGCTTAGCCTCTGGATCGCCTGCAATATCTCCTGACGCCCTGCCCGCTCCTCTTCCAGCAGCAATTCGCCCAGTGCCTCGCGCGCCAATATCTTCTGGTCGCGCGCCTCGATCGGCCGGAACATCGATGCAATGCCCGCTTCTTCCGGGAAGGACGCCAGAAGCGACTGGCAGAAGCCGTGGATCGTCATGATCCGCAGGCCGCCGCCCCGTGCATCGAGCACGCGGGCAAAAAGGGTCCGCGCGCGGTCCCTGGTTGCCGGGCCAGTCGGTGCGCCGATAGCCTCAAGGTCATTCGCCAGCAGAATATCGTCCATTCGCACCCAGGCGGCAAGCTGGCGGTTGATCCGCTCCGCCATTTCCGCTGCACCCGCCTTGGTGAAGGTCAGGCAGAGAATATGTTCGGGATCGACCTTTTCGGTCAGCAGCAGGCGGAACACCCGGGCGGTCAGAACCTGGGTCTTGCCGGTGCCCGCCGAAGCGCTCAGCCAGATATGGGTCGCCGGCTCGACGGCATCGATCTGCCGGTCTTTCAGCGGAAAGATTTTCGGTTTGCCGCTACTCATGGTCAGCCCCTGCGGCCGGCGCCCGCCCATACCATTCCTCCAGTCGCATCAGCTGGTCATAATCGGCATAGCGGGCATATTCCGGGTGCAGCTTGGCGGTCATGGGCTCCGCACCCAGCAGGTAGCGATCCGCCGCCTCGTTGAGCCGGGCCACGGCATGGTCGACCATCGCGTCTGCCGCGATCACATTGTCGGCGCGGCCCTGGGTGGGCGAGCGGACATGGCCGAAATCGTCGGTGCCCCCCTTCTTCGCCAGCAACCAATATTCGAAGGCCACCGCTTCGCCCTCGATATCCGGGAAGCCGCCGAGTTCGGCCAGCGCTGCCAGCAGGCCCAGTTGCAGATTATAGCCCTCGATCACCGCCCGGTTGCTGGGCGCGCCGCCGGTCTTGTAGTCGACGATGGCAAGGCCGCCTCCCGGCATCCGGTCGATGCGGTCGGCGATCCCGGACAGGTCGACGCCGGCAATCTCGGCCTTGCCATAGATTTCCGAAGCAATCGGTTCGCGATCGGCCTTGCGATTTTTGGCTACGCTATCGTCGATCCAGTCCAGCCCCTCCAGCAGACGCGGTGCCCACAGGCTGCGCATCAGCGGGTGAAGGCCGGGGTCCTGAAGAAAATGCTGTGCCCGGGTCCGCAGCGCGCCCGGTGCATAATCGTCCTGCTTTGCCCATTGGTCGAGAATGTCGTGAATGATCGTCCCGCGCCAGGCCGCGCTCGGATCTTCGTCGATCCGGTCGAGCGCGGCAAAGCCCATGATCTTGTTGGCATAAAAGGCAAAGGGGTCGGCAATCAGCCGGTCGACCTGGGTCACGGAAATCGGGATATGCCGCTGTTCGGCGCTCGGCATCGGCGCCGGGCGAGCATAAGGCACGGAGCGCGCAGGCGGCTGGTCGATCATCGCAAGCCACCGGCGCGCTTGCGGATGCTCCTTCAGATTGTCGCCGCACATGCCCTTCAGGCGGAGCAGGAAACGCGAGGCAATCGCCGGGCCCGAATCATCCCTGCGTGCACGCGAGAGAATAACCCTCTTCGCACCCATCGCGCCGACCAGATCATGGGCGGACAGACCGATCTGCCGTTCCTGCGCCGGCAGGCCCAGCGTCTTGCGGATCATCGGGGCCAGCCATGGATCGGGGGTGATCGCCTGCGGCCAGCTGCCTTCGTTGAGGCCGCAGCAGATCACCAGCTCCGACTGCTGCAGGCGCGCTTCGAGCAGGCCGTACAGCGCGATCCGCGGATGGCCGCCATAAGGCGGACGCACCGATATTTCGCTCATCAGCGTCTCGAAATATCCGGCCAGCTCGTTGCCGGCGATGCGCAGCGGACCCATTTCCGACCGCATCTGCAATTTTGCCAGCAGGTCGGCCAGTTCTCGCCCACCCGGACCAGCCCAGATTGCTCCGTCGGTCAGTTTTTCGGCCAGTTGCCGCAGCTGGTCGAGCAACCGGGTCCAGTTCAGCGGTGGCGCGAACAGATTTTCACTTTCCGCGAACATCGCCCGGACGGATTGCCACCAGGGGGCAATTGCTTCACGCAGTTTTTTCGTCCGGTAATTGTCGGTTTTCAACAGCGCGTCGATACCCGCCAGCCCCGGTGCCGGGCGCGGGCCGCGCAGCAACAGGTCGAGCTTGCGGACATGGTCGAGCCATTGCACGCGCCCTTCGCCGCGCTGCACCAGTGGATGCTTGAGCAAGGCGAGAAATTCTGCCGGCGGGAATCCGTCAGCGACCGCCGCCAGCAGATTGAGAAAGAATATGCCTTCCGGCAACTTCGCCAGCGGCTGGCCGGCGCTATCGTCGACCTGGATGTCCCAGCGCCTCAGATGAGCGGAAATCCGCGTCGCCAGCGACCGGTCGGGGGTGACGATCGCAATCCGCTGGTCGGGATCTTCCAGCGCCTCGCGCGTCAGCAGCCCAATGAGCTGCGCTTCCTCGGCGCTGTTGCTCGCCTCGACGATCTGGACACCCGCCAGACTGCGTTCCTGGCTCTCCAGTGTCTGCCAGCGCGCGGTTAGTTTCGGGATGGCAAAGGCATTGCTCAGCGCGCGGCTGCGCTTGGCCGCCGCACCGCTTTCGCCGGTGCGCGGCCAGCGCATCACCTCTCCGCGCGCGATCGACATCCGGTCGAGCAGCAATTTCATATGATATTGCGGATGGGTTTCCTGCGCGCGCGGGGCATGGCCGCTTTGCGGATCGGGCTGGAACGGACCGAGCAAGTCCCATTCCTCGTCCGGCATGATCAGGTCGAGATCGGGCAGGACCACCATGCCGTCCGGCATGAAGGAGATGGTTTCGAGAAAGCGGGCGATGGCGGGCGCGGAGGTGGTGATACCGGTAGCGACGACAAAATGACCGGGCGGTGATGTCTTCCAGCTTTTGGCGATATGGTCGAACAAGGCATTGCGGCGCACCGCCTGATCCACCCGCTGCCATTTTTCCAGCTGCTTTTGCCATTTGTCCGCGATGATCAGGAAGAAGCGGTAGGAATCCTGCCAATGGCTGGACAGGTCCAGGCTGTCCGGCTCGGTCTTCATCAGGTCGGAGAGCGAGATTTCCTCGATATTCAGCTGGTCGAGCGTGCTGGCGAACTCGCGGGCCAGCCGAAGCGCGTCCTTGGCCAGGATCGCATCCTCGCGCAGACGGATTTCCTTCTGGATCAACTGCGCAAGCGTGAGCAGGCGATCCATCGGATCGACGGCGGCGGGAATATCGAGGGCCAGTTCCCCCGAATCCAGTGCCACCCCGATGGATTCATCCAGATCGAGATCGCCGATCACCGCCATTTGCGGCAGCAGCAGCCCGTCTTCGCTGAGCCGCACGAACGCTTCCTGCAGCGCGCGCTGGGCGCGGTTGTTGGGCAACAGGACCAGCCCGCGCGCGAGTCCGAAGGCATCTTTGGCAAAGCGGTCGATCAGGCCCTGCGCCAGGGCATCGGCAAAGCCGCCGTGCGCGGCGATATTGTAGATGGATGGCCGGCGGCGGTCAGACATCCGCCAGCGCGGCTTCGGTCGGTGCGATCGTATCGGGCGAGCCGACCTCGAACCATTCCCCCTGGTGAATCAGGCCAAACAGACGCCCCTCGCCGATCGCCCGCTCCCACAGAATATTGGTGGAAAAGGGTCCGGTGGGCGGATCGCGCAGCAGCCGTTTCGAGATCAGCTGGATACCGGAATAGATCAGCGGGGACGCCTGATCCGGACGCTTGCGCGAAATACGCTTGTCGTCATCCAGATGGAAATCCCCGGAGCCGCGATAATTGTGGGCGGTCAGGCGCGGGATCAGCAGCAGCAGCGCGTCCATCCGGCTGTCGTCCCATGTTTCCGCCAGCCGTTGCAGGCTGTTCACCGGCCCGTCGGTCCAAAGATTGTCGCTGTTGATGCAGAAGAAAATATCCTCGGCGATCAGTGGTTCGGCCTGCACCAGTCCGCCGCCGGTTTCCATCAGCTGATCCCGTTCGTCGGATATGCGGATCGCGACCGGATAGGAAGTGTCCGCGAGATGCGCTTCCATCATGTCCGCGAGATAGTGAACATTGACCACGGCCGTGGCTATTTCCGCTTCGGCGAGCTTCTCCAGGCAATGGTCGATCATCGCCTTGCCGGCGACCTCGACCAGCGGCTTGGGACGGGTCTCGGTCAGCGGCCGCATGCGTTTTCCCAGTCCGGCCGCCATGATCATCGCGGTTCTGACTCTGGTCATGGCGCGGTCTTTGCGGTCGGGATCGGTCGGCCACGCACGGCAGGAGGAATATTGCGGTCAAACCATTCAGCCATTGGTGCAAGCGCCGGATGCCGCAGATCCTTCTCCAGCAGCCGCCACATTCGGGGCAGGAAATCGAGATAGCGCTGCTTGCCGTCGCGCACCGAAAGCCGGGTGAAAATGCCAATGATCTTGGTATTCCGCTGCGCGCCCAAAACGGCATATTGGCTGCGGAATCCGGTTTCAGCCCGCTCGCTGCGGCCGGTCAGATAATGAGCCAGCATGCGCTCCTCGAGATCGTCCGACACATCGCGACGTGCATCCTGCAGCATCGACACCAGGTCGTAGGCCGGATGACCGACCAGCGCGTCCTGAAAATCCAGCAGGCCGAACCCGCCGTCTTCGAGGAGCATGATATTTTCGGCATGATAATCGCGCATCACCGTGACCGGCGGGTCTTGCGCCGCAATCACGGGAGCGAGAATATCCTGCCAGATCGTTTCGAAATGCTCGGCATCCACATCCAGTTGCTGCGCCGGGCAATACCATTCGGTCAGCAATTTCGCTTCCCGCAGATATTGTGTCTGGTCATAAGCGGGCAATGCGGCCGCAGGGACCTTGTGCAGGTCTTGCAGCAGTTCGACGGCCTGACGATAGATCGCATCCTCGTCCCCGGGATGCTCATCGAGATGCTCGCGCATCCGCTGATCGCCGAAATCCTCCAGCAGCACCAGGCCCTGTTCCAGATCGCGGGCGAATATCTCGGGCGCAGAAAAGCCCGACTTTTTCAGATATTCGGCAATATGGATGAAGGGCTGCGGGTCTTCGTGCGGCGGCGGCGCGTCCATCAGGATCGCCCGGCGGTCCCCGTCCCGGACGCGAAAATAGCGGCGGAACGAAGCGTCTCCTGCGACCGGAGACAATTCGGCGTCGCCCCATCCATACTGGTTCAAAAATTCTGCCGCAGCGGCGGGCGGTTTCATGTGGGTGGCCATCGATCGTTCCAAGCGTCCCCCGCGTGCCAAGTCAACCGGCGATTGCCTTCACCGGTTATTTCCAGCGCCAGATTGAGCGCGTCCCGCCAGTAGCTGTCCGGCATCCTGTCTGGCCATTCGACGATCATCGCGCCGTCAATCAGCATGTCCTCCAGACCGAGTTCCGGAATTTCCTCGGGATCCTCGATCCGGTACAGGTCAACATGGGCGACCGGAAGCCGCGTTTCCGGCGGCTCATAGGGCTGGACGATCGCAAAGGTCGGACTGGGCACTTCACCGCCATAGCCCAGCCCTGCCACTATGCCTCTCGCCAGCGTCGTCTTGCCAGCCCCTAAAGTCCCCGTCAGCGCGACCTTGTCTCCCGCACGCAGCATTGCACCCAATTTGCGTCCGACGGCCAAAGTCGCTTCCACATCTTCCAGAATCAGCATCCCGTCACTGCCTCGGCAGATGCAAAGTTACCAGCGTACCCTGCCCCGGTTCCGAAGTCAGGGTCAGGTCGCCGCCATGGGCACGGACCAGTTGCCGTGCCAGTGGCAGACCGAGACCGCCCGATTTCTCATTGATCTTCTGATCCCGCGACCGGGCGAAACTGTCAAATACCTTGGACTGCTCGCCCGCGGTCATGCCCGGTCCATTGTCGGATATATGGATCAGCGCCTGCTTCACATTGCCCGATCCATGAATGAGCACCCGCCCCCCTTGCCCGGTATATTTGACTGCATTGTCGACGATTTGCGAAATGGCCTGGCTGAGCCGCTTCTTGTCGGCCAACGCCGACCCGAGTTTTTCGTCCAGCTGCAATTCCACCTCGATGGACTTTGCTGCCGCGTCGTCGGCAAAATGCCGGGCAATATCCTCGATCGTCTTGTTCAGATTGACCTTGTCCTTGGCAATCGGCAGTGCCCCCGCTTCGCTCTGGCTGAGGTCGAGCACATTTTCGATCTGGTTGCCCAGGCGTTTGACCGATTGCAGGATCGCCCGCACATATTCATGGCCGCGATCGGTCAGTGGCCCGGCAATGCCCTGATCCAGCAGTTCGGCAAAGCCGCCGATCGAGGTGAGCGGCGTGCGGAATTCGTAGCTCATGTTGGAGAGGAAACGACCCTTGATCGAGTCCGCCTCGACCAGCGCCTCGTTGCGTTCGCGCAGCGCCTGTTCGATCCGGTAGCTGTCCGAGATATCCAGCATGGTAAACAAGGCATTGCCGTCGGGCAGCGGGATTGCAGCAAATTCATAGCGTCGTCCGTCGGCAAAGTTGAGCCGTCCGCCCTTTTGCTCGCGCTCGGTCGTCGCGCTACGCACCATTTCGCGAACCTCCGAGATCCGGGCGGGCTGTTTCAGTTGACCGGCCATTTTCTGCATCAGCGAATCGACCCGCGGGTGCTTGCCGAGATCCGCTTCTTCCAGACCCCAATTGTCCGCGAACTGATGGTTCCAGATGTTCAATTTTCCATCGGCAGCGAAAACCGCAAGCGATTCAAACAGATTGTCGAAAGTCGCGGTCCGGACCCGCAGCAAAGTATCCCGGGCGCTTGCAAGCTGGACCTGTTCCGTCCGGTCTTCAAAAATGACCAGCAGCCCGCCATCCGGGGTCGGATTGGCCAAGACTCTCAAATGGGTCCCGTCGGCCAGCAGCCAGTTTTCCTCACTGGCCCTGGTGGCCTGAAACCAGCCGCTGCGTTGTTCGCGCCATTCCGGAAAATCGCGGACTTCCGGGGTGCGGTTCATTTCACGCATCCGATCGAGCAGGCGCGGAAATTCCGGCCGCTCGGCAATCCATTGCTGCCGCAGCGAAAAAATCCGCTGGAAAGGGAGGTTGCAGAATTTCAGCGATTTGTCGGGATCGAACTGGGCGACACCGGCGGAAATCCGGTCGAGCATGTCGCGCTGCGATTCACCGAAGCGCCGTTGCTCCCGGCGCGCGTCTTCCAGTTCCTGGATATCGATTGCATAGCCGGCGATACCGGACTTGCCCAGCGGCACATCGACGACATGGGTCATGCGTCGTTCACCGCCGACCGTTGTCGCCACCACCCGCTCGAATGGTGCGCCCCGCTCTTTTGCCCGCGCCGCAGCATCGACCGGGCCGAAACCGTCGATGGTTTCGACCAGCTCGATCCCATCGGCAATCACCTGCTCGCCATTGTCGGCATCAACGGCCGCAACATAGGCGCTGTTGACCAGGGTCAGACGCAAGTCCGGGGATCGGTGCCACATCGGTACCGGGGCCGCTTCGATCAAAGCGGAAAGCGCATCAAAAGCGGCGCGCGCCGCCTCGTTTTCATCCCGCAATCTGGTGATCTGGCCTTCGCTGTCAGTCGCGTCGAAAACCCACAGCAGCGCACTGCCGTTGGGAGCGATTTTCTGGTCCGCCAGACCGCCCCGGATCAGCAGCGCCTTGTCCGAGCCGCCGACCTTTATCGCGCGAACGAAGCTGCTACCGGTTTTCTGCGCCAGGGTGACATCCTGCATCAGCGCGTCCAGGTCGGAGCGGACCATGCCGCGGGATTCCTCGTGCAATTCGGAAATATGCGCGGGAAGATGGTCGAAACCGAGCCAGTGCATCAGGCGCTGTGACGCTTCCAGCTTGCCGTCGGACCGCACAAGCAAGGGCAAAGCGGGAGAGGTTTCGAGCAGTCGGCCCAGTCGTCCGGACTGCCGCAAGACGGTTTCAGCCTTGCGCTTCATCGCCAGACCGGTCCAGATTGCCCAAGTGGCAGCACCCAGCCATGCCGCGAGGACGAGGCCCAATATTATAGCGGTGAGGTCCGGGACGTTCGACATTGACTAATGCGATTAGACCGATAGTTAACCCGCGAAAACCCCTATTCTTTATGACTTGGAAAAGCACCGGATAGTAAGCTATTCCCGGCATCGCGACAAAGCGGAGAGCCATCATGCCCATTGACGAGAGCCGAACCTTCAAACCGATCAACATAGCGCTGCTGACCGTTTCCGACACGCGCAGCCGGAAAGAAGATACATCGGGCGACATATTGGCCGAACGGATCGAGCAGAAGGGTCACATCCTGTTGTATCGCAATTTGCTGAGAGATGAAAAATCCGTTCTCGTCGCCCAGCTCCACCAGTGGATCGACGACGAACAGGTCGATGTCATCATCACCACCGGCGGCACCGGCCTGACCGGTCGCGATATCACGCCGGAAGCGCTGAACGCGGTCAAGGACAAGGATATACCGGGTTTCGGCGAACTGTTCCGCTATCTCAGCATAGCCAAGATCGGCACCTCCACGGTGCAATCGCGCGCCTGCGCCGTGGTGGCGCGCGGCACCTATATATTCGCCCTGCCCGGTTCCAACGGTGCCGTGAAGGATGGCTGGGACGGCATATTGGATACCCAGCTGGACAGCCGCCACCGCCCCTGCAATTTTATCGAGCTGATCCCCCGACTGCTTGAAAAATAGCGATTCTATCCATTTGTTCTTTTTTTGTTCCCATAGTATGAAGAGCAAATGCGTTTCAGGGACTATATATATTCCGAGACCCGGAAGGGCCGGGGTGCACCGACAAATGAAGTGTCCCGGCGGTTCAACCTGCAGGACCGGGCGATTGACGGCGACTGGCTGGATGAGCGCGATCATATCGACGATGCGCCTGCGAAACTGCGGACCGAGGTCACGATCGAATTTCCCAAATCGATCATCAACTACAACAGATCACCCGACCTACCGTTCGACCGTTCGATCAACGCCTATCGCGGCTGCGAACATGGTTGCGTCTACTGTTTCGCTCGGCCGACGCATGCTTATCATGACCTGTCCCCGGGGCTCGATTTTGAAAGCAGGCTGTTCGCCAAGCCCAATGCTGCCGATCTGCTGCGCCGGACCTTTGCCAAGCCCAATTACCAGCCGGCCAGCCTGGCCATCGGGACCAACACCGATCCCTATCAGCCGATCGAAAGAAACTATCGGATTACTCGGCAGATACTGGAAGTGATCTGGAAGCGCAGCACCCGGTTGTCATCACCACCAAATCCAACCGGGTTGTCGACGATATCGACCTGCTGGTTCGGCTGGCGCAGCTTCAGCTCACTGCCGTGGCGATCTCGGTCACTTCGCTCGAGCCACAGACGGCCTGTCTGCTGGAACCCAGGGCCCCGTCACCCGCCCGACGACTGGAAGCGGTGCAGAAGCTGAGCGAAGCGGGCATTCCTGTCCATGTCAATATCGCGCCGGTCGTCCCTGCCATTACCGATCACGAGATCGAATCGATCGTGGTGGCGGCAGCGGAGTGCGGGGCCAGGAGCATCTCCTTCATTCCCCTGCGCCTGCCGCATGAAGTGGCCCCTCTTTTCGAGCAATGGCTGGAAACCCATTATCCGGAACGCAGATCGAAGGTGATGAGCATCGTACGGCAGATGCGCGGCGGCAGACGCAATGATCCCGAATTCCACAGCCGCATGCGCGGTCAGGGGCCGTGGGCGGACCTTATCCGGAGCCGTCTGATCATCGCGTCGCGCAAGGCAGGGCTGGGCAAGGCGAAGGTCCGCCTCAGAACCGATCTGTTCCGGCGCCCGCTGATCCGCGGCAGCCAGCTGGAGCTTTTCTAGGCCTCGACCAGCGTCTTCAGCTGATATTCTTTATATTCGTCGCGCAACGCCCGCTTCAGGATCTTGCCGGTAGCGGTGTGCGGCAGTTCATCGACGAATTTCACCTCGTCCGGCAGCCACCATTTGGCGACCTTGTCGGACAGATAATCAATAACGTCGGCTTCCGAAATATCGCTGCCGGTTTTGCGGACCACCAGCAACAACGGGCGTTCGTCCCATTTCGGATGATAGACACCGACCGCCGCCGCTTCGGCGACCCCCGGACAGCCGACGGCCGCGTTTTCCAGTTCGATCGAGCTGATCCATTCGCCGCCCGACTTGATCACGTCCTTGGCGCGGTCGGTGATCTGCATGGTGCCGTCGGGATGCAGCACGGCCACGTCGCCGGTGTCGAACCAGCAATCGTCCTCGACCGCGTTCTCGTCGGCGCGATAATAGCGCTTTATGATCCATGGCCCCCGGATTTCCAGCGTGCCGCTGGTCTTGCCGTCGCGCGGGGCGATCTTGCCGTCCTCGTCGATCACGCGCAGTTCGACACCGAAAGGTGGGCGGCCCTGCTTGCAGATCACGTCGACCTGCTCGTCGAAATTCAGGTCATCCCAGTTCGCCGGCAGGGCACCGGTCGTACCGATCGGCGATGTCTCGGTCATGCCCCAGGCATGGGCGACGCGGATATCGTTTTTCATCAGTCGTTCGATCATCGATCGGGGACAGGCCGAACCGCCGATCACCACCACGCCCAATTTGCCGTAGTCGCCGCCATTGGCGTCCATATCAGCGAACATCGACAGCCAGACAGTGGGCACGCCGGCGCTGTGCGTCACCCCTTCCTCGCGGATCAGTTTCCACAGGACTTGCGCTTCATTGCTTGCCGAAAAGACCATTTTTGCCCCGACCGCAGCGCAGGCGAAGGGCAATCCCCAGGCATTGGCATGGAACATCGGCACGACCGGCAGCATCACCGAGCGGGTCGCCAGGTCCATCACGTCGGGTTGCACTTCGGTGATCGCGTGCAGGACGTTGGAGCGATGCTCGTACAGCACGCCCTTGGGATTGCCGGTGGTGCCGCTGGTATAGCAGAGGCCGCAGGGATCATTTTCATTGACCTCCACCCATTCAAAATCGCCGTCTTCCGCGTCGACCAGTTCGCGAAACGTCGGGTGATCGCCCTTCTCTCCGTCAAACTGGATATAATGTTCGACAGTCTTGAGCTGCGGCTTGAGCATTTCGATGATCGGCGTGAACATCTTGTCAAACAGCAGCACCCGGTCTTCGGCATGGTTGATGATATAGACCAGCTGTTCCTCGAACAGCCGCGGATTGACGGTGTGCAGGATACCGCCGATGCCGGCCGATCCATACCAGCTGATCAGATGGTGCGCATGGTTCATCGCGATGGTTGCGATCCGGTCACCCTTTTGCATGCCGAGGCGCTGCATGGCCTGGGAGAATTTCCGCGATTCGAGACCGATCTCGGCCCAGTTGCTGCGCGAGATAGTCCCATCCGCCCAGTAGCTGACGATCTCGCGCGTACCATGCTCGCGAGCGGCGTGATCGATCAGATTGTTGATCCTGAGCGAAGTCGCTTGCATTGCACCGGCCATATTTTCTCTCCAAACAAATATATTTGGCCGGTTTCTGGTTTGTTTCGCCCTAGCTGACAAGCCTTAATTTGGGTTTCGCCACCCGCATCATCCGAGCAGGGCCCAGCCGGACACCGGAGATGCCCTTCACCCGGTCCAGCATCTCCACCGTTTCGGCATCCAGGCGGAAGGAACGGCCGAGACAGACCTTGACCGGTTCGCCATCGGGTCCGGCCATGCTCGCCACCAGTTCGCTCTGGCCCCCGACCAGCGGTGCCACCAGATTGGTAAGCTCATGGAGTCCCGAAATATCATCCACCTGTAGCTCCATCCGTGTCCGGGTCGTTTTTTCCAGGCCCTCGAGCGGTTGCACCCGCCGGATCGCGACCCGCGGACTTTCGTCGTCCGAGCGCTGGTCCAGCTCCACATTGAGCAACGCGCAGCCGCCATGGTGCGCGAGTTCTTCCAGAATCTTGCACTGCTCCTCTTCGAAGCAACTGGCGGAAAATTGCCCGCTGCTGTCGGACAGGTCGGCGAGCGCGAAGCGGTTGCCCCTGCGGCTGTCGCGCCAGCGGACCTTCTCGATCAAGGCAGCCATGACCGCCGGCTTGCGGACCCCTTCCCCGATCGGGCCCTCGCTGCACAGGGCCGCATGAGTCAGCGCCCCGAGCGAAGCGGTCACCGCCCGGAACTGGGAAACCGGATGGGCCGAAAAATAAAATCCGAAGGCGTCCCGCTCATGGACCATGATCTCGCCGAGCGACCAGTTGCTGTTCGCCGGCAATCGGATCGCCTGCATTTCGCCACCGGCGCTGCCTTCGCCAAACAGCCCCCCCTGTCCGCTTTCCCGTGCATCGGCAGCGCTGTTGGCGACCGACAGGATCATGTCCGCGCCGTCGTGGATGGCCGCGCGATTGGGCTCCAGTTCGTCAAATGCCCCGGCTGCCGCAAGACTTTCCAGCTGTCGTTTGTTCAATCCCTCCGGATCGATCCGGTTGGCAAAATCCTCGATCGACGAAAACGGCCCCTTTCCGCTACGCTCGGCCACAACCGACTGCATGGCCTTTTCGCCGACATTTTTCAGACCGGCCAGGGCATAGCGGACTGCGAGCAGCGCATCGGGCTGTTCCTCGACCGAGAAATTGGGTCGGCTCCTGTTGATCGCGGGCTGCAAAACGGTCACACCCAGACGCTTCATATCGTCGACAAAAATGCTGAGCTTGTCGGACTGATGCATGTCAAAGCACATCGAGGCCGCGTAAAATTCGTGCGGGTAATGCGCCTTCAGCCAGGCGGTCTGATAGGCGAGCAGCGCATAGGCCGCGGCGTGGCTCTTGTTGAAGCCATAGCCGGCGAACTTGTCGATCAAGTCGAACAGCTCGTTGGCCTGCTCGCTGTTCAGGCCGTTTCTGGCTGCGCCCTTCACAAAAATGCTGCGCTGGGCATCCATTTCGGCCTGGATTTTCTTGCCCATCGCTCGCCGCAGCAAATCGGCTTCGCCAAGCGAATAGCCGGCAATGATCTGCGCCGCCTGCATCACCTGTTCCTGATAGACGAAAATGCCGTAGGTTTCCTTCAGTATGTCCTGCAGCAGCGGATGCGGATAGGCGATTTCGGCGCGGCCATTCTTGCGGTCGCCGAACAGCGGAATATTGTCCATCGGGCCAGGTCGGTAGAGCGATACCAGAGCGATAATATCACCGAAATTGGTCGGCTTCACCGCCGCCAGCGTGCGCCGCATGCCCTCCGATTCGAGCTGGAACACGCCAACAGTCTCGCCGCGCTGGAGCAGTTCGAACACTTTCTCGTCTTCCCAGCTCAGCCAGTCCAGATCGACGGTGATACCGCGCTCGGCGAGCAGCTCGACCGCCTTTTTCAGCACCGACAGCGTCTTCAGGCCCAAAAAGTCGAACTTCACCAGGCCGGCCTTTTCGACATATTTCATGTCGAACTGGGTTACCGGCAGGTCCGAGCGGGGATCGCGATAAAGCGGCACCAGCTGGTCGAGCGGCCGGTCGCCGATCACAACGCCGGCGGCATGGGTGGAGCTGTGGCGCGGCAGGCCTTCGAGCTTCATCGCCAGATCGAACAGCCGCTTGACGTCTGCCTGCTTATATTCCTGCGCCAGTTCCGAAATGCCGTTGAGCGAGCGTTTCAGATCCCACGGGTCGGTCGGATGATTGGGTATCAATTTGGTCAGCCGGTCCACTTGCCCATAAGGCATTTGCAACACGCGGCCGACATCACGCAGCACCGCGCGCGATTTCAGTTTCCCGAAGGTGATGATCTGGGCGACCTGCCGATTGCCATATTTTTCCTGAACATAGCGGATCACTTCGCCGCGGCGGGTTTCGCAGAAATCGATGTCGAAATCCGGCATCGAAACCCGTTCCGGATTGAGGAACCGTTCGAACAGCAGGCCCAGCTTGATCGGATCGAGATCGGTAATGGTCAAGGCCCATGCAACGACCGAGCCGGCGCCCGAACCACGGCCTGGTCCGACCGGAATATCGTGGTCCTTCGCCCATTTGATAAAGTCGGCAACGATCAGGAAATAGCCTGGAAACCCCATGCTGACGATCACGTCCAGTTCGAATTCAAGCCGGTCGAAATAGACTTTCCGCTCGTCCTCGTCCAACAGGCCCAGAACCGCCAGCCGCTGCTCGAGTCCGGCGCGGGCGTCGCGGCGCAATTGCTCAATCTCTCCGGCAAGATCGCCTGCGAGGCTGGGCAGGATCGGATCTCTCTTGGGAGGTGAAAAGGCGCATCTCTGCGCAACGACCAGCGTGTTCTGCAAGGCTTCCGGAATATCGGAGAACAGGTCCTCCATCAGCATCGCGCTTTTCATCCACAGATGTTTGGACGGTTTTTCGCGGTCATCATTTTCGACATAGGCGGACTGCGCGATGCACTTCATCGCATCATGCGCCTCGTGAAAATCGGGTTCGGAAAAGCAGCTGGGGTTGGTCGCGACCAGCGGAATGTCCCGATCCATGGCGAGCGCGATCAGGCCTGCTTCCGCCGCCATTTCGACCGGGTCCTCCCGACGTGACAATTCGATATAGAGCCGTCCCGGAAAATACCGCTGCAATAGGGACAGATAGGCTTCGGCCTCGCCCTGCTGCTGTTCCGCGACCAGGCGGGCCAGTGCCCCTTCGCCACCCCCGGTCAAGGCGATCAGGCCAGCGCTGTGACTGCCCAGAAAATCCATCCCGACATGCGCCTCCAGTTCGCTGGGGCGGTCGAGATGGGAAGCGGAGACCAGCTTGCAGAGATTTTCATATCCCTCGGCATCCTGCGCGAAGAGTGCCAGCCAGTCGAGAACCGGCCTCGACGGATCGCTGCTGCCCGGCCGCGCAACCCGCAGGAAACAGCCCGTGATGGGCTGCACGCCATGGGCGCGACAGCCATCGTCAAAAGCCATCGACGCGAACAGGCCGATCCGGTCGCAAAGCGCAACCGCGGGAAAGCCGCGCTCTTTGGCCGCGACCCCGATCGCCGCAGGCTCCATCGCGCCGTCCAGTATCGTGTAGGCAGAAAAGGTGCGGAGATGGACGAAAGATGTCTGGGCCATGACCTCAGACTAGCGCGACAATTGGGCTTTGCATATGCTGACGATGCCGGAAGTCCGAACTATCGACCATTTGTCCACAGGCTATTTGTCAGGAGCGGGATCGCCCCGCGACCTTCCGGCTAGAGGAGCGCTTCAATCTCGCTTTTCAGCTGCTCCGGCTTCACCGCCGGACCGAACCGGCCGACGACATTGCCTTCCCGGTCGACAAGGAATTTGGTAAAATTCCACTTGATACGGGACCCGAGAAGTCCCGATTTTTCCGATTTCAGATATTTCCAGAGCGGGTCCGCATCAGCGCCATTGACCTCGACCTTGCCCATCAACGGAAAGCTCACGTCATAGTTGAGCGAGCAGAAATTCCTGATTTCGTCGGCGTTGCCTGGTTCCTGATTGCCGAATTGATTGCAGGGGAAAGCCAGTATCTCGAGCCCCTTGTCACCATATTCCTGATACAGTTTTTCCAGACCCTCATATTGCGGAGTAAAACCGCATTTCGACGCGGTGTTCACGATCAGCAGCACCTTGCCCTTGTGGGCGGAGAGATCCTGTTGCGAACCATCCGCCTGCTTCACCTGAAATTCGGTAACCTTCATATACGCCCCGCAATGTTCAATTTTCTAGGTCTTGCTTGGCGCACAGATTGATACTCGCACGGGAAAAGTCAAAGCCATTCTCGTTTCGAACTGAAAAACCTAGGTTAAAACGCCCTCATGGAGCCGGACGACTCGATCCATTTTGGCGGCCAGCCGTTCGTTATGGGTGGCGATCAGGGCAGAACTGCCTTCCTGCCGCACCAGCCCGATAAATTCCGCGAGCACGAGATCGGCTGTCGCTTCGTCCAGATTGCCAGTCGGTTCGTCGGCCAGAACCAGTTTCGGCGCATTGGCGAGCGCGCGGGCGACGGCAACACGCTGTTGCTCCCCGCCGGACAATTTGCTCGGCTTGTGATTGAGGCGCTCACCCAGACCAAGACTGCGCAAGAGCGTTTCCGCCCTTATTTCGGCATCCTTCTGGCTCACACCCGAGATCAGTTGCGGCATCACGACATTTTCCAGCGCGGAAAAGTCGGGCAGCAGATGGTGGAACTGATAGACGAATCCCAGCAGATCGCGCCGGATCCGCGTATGACCGCCGGCCGACAATTGCGCCGTTTCCTCACCGGCGAGCTTGATCGATCCTTCAAAGCCGCCCTCGAGCAATCCCACCGCCTGCAGCAGCGTGGACTTTCCCGAACCGGAAGGCCCGAGAAGGGCAACAATTTCATTGGCGTTAATGTCGAGATTGACGCCGCGAAGCACCTCGATCACGACATCGCCCTGCACAAAGCTGCGCTTCACATCGCGCAATTCAACAGTTTTCCCGGTCATATGGTCACTCATAGCGAAGCACCTGGACCGGATCGGTGCTGGCCGCCTTATAGGCGGGATAGAGCGTCGCCAGGAAACTGAACAGCAGCGCCAGTGCGGCGATGCCAACCACTTCCATCGGATCGGTGCGCGCCGGCAGTTCGGTCAGGAAACGGATCGACGGGTCCCATAGATTCTGGCCGGTGAGCATCTGGACAAAATTGATGATATTCTGGCGGAAATAAATGGCGATCAACCCCAGAATGATGCCCGCGGCAATGCCCAGCATGCCGATCGCGGTGCCGACCGTGACGAAAATCCGCAGCAGCGAAGCGCGCGACGCGCCCATCGTGCGCAGGATCGCGATATCGCGGGTTTTTGCCCGGACCAGCATGATCAGCGACGACAATATGTTGAACACCGCCACCAGGATGATGATCGAGAGGATCACGAACATCACCACCCGCTCGACCTGCAGCGTCTCGAACAGGGAAGCGTTCATCGTCTGCCAGTCGGTGATGATGCCCCGGTTCGCGACTTTCGATACCAGCGGATCAACGATGTTGCGGACATTGTCGGCATCCGTAGTCTTGATTTCGATCATCCCGATCTGGTCGCCCAGCAACAGCAGTGTCTGCGCGTCTTCCATCGGCATGATCACAAAGGCCTTGTCATAATCATAGACGCCGACTTCGAAAATCGCGGCCACGTCATAGGCAATTTCGCGAGGAACGGTGCCGAACGGTGTCGAGCGTCCTTGCGGGTTGATGATCGTGATGCGGCTCCCCACCTGGGCGCCCAGCGTGGTCGCCAGTCGGCTGCCGATGCCGACGCGACCCGCTCCCGGTTCCAGCCGCGCCAGGTCGCCGGCCACGGTCTTGCCGTCGAGCGTTTCGTTGTTCAGAATATCCGGGACCAGCATGCCCCGCACCAGTACGGCCTCGACCCGGCCATTGAACGTGGTCAGCAAAGGCTGCTCGATCAAAGGCGACGCGGAGACGATACCCTTGGTTTCGCGGGTCTCCTCCAGAAGGTCCCGCCAGTCCGGTATCCGTCCGCCATAGCCCTGGATGACGGCATGGCCGTTGAGGCCGACGATCTTGTCGAACAGTTCGGCGCGAAAGCCGTTCATCACGCTCATCACGACGATCAGCGCGGCAACGCCGAGCATCACCGCGACCAGACTGATGCTGGCGACGAGGAAAATGAACCCCTCCCCCTTGCCGGGCAACAGATAGCGTTTTGCGATGACCCATTCATAACGGGATAGGAGCATGATTGGCGGAGACTTCCTTGAATCGGGTTTCCCTGCCTTTACGGTTGCTGGTCGGGGCAAGCAAGTGGCATGGCGCGAATATGCTGTTGCCGATATGACACAAGTTTTGATCAATCTTTGAAATCCACCAAATTTACCATGACAAATTTATGTCATTCGATCAGACAAGGAGACAGAATCAAACATCTCGATTAACGGGTCATGGTTCAGGGATCCTTTCCGGTTCCGCCAAATGTTGGGGGACAAGCGGCGTTGAATAGGAAAGGAAAACAGGGGACGAATTAGTTCGTCACCATTTTCGCCCGGATGCTTTCCAGCATCCGGGCGTTTTTTTGTCATAAAAATTTTTCAAAGCCCTGAAATCTCGGTCTTTTCTGACTCTTGAAATTTGGCAATTTGATCATATCTCTGTCTTGTGAAACGCCATCAGGGTTTCACAACAACGAACCGGATGCCGCATATGCGGGTCCAGATTTACATTGCTCAATTGAAGAGGATATAGATATGAATCGTTTTGACTTTACCCCCTACCGCCGCTCAACCGTAGGTTTTGACCGGCTTTTCGACCTTCTTGAAAATAATGCCCGCGCGCAGCAATCCGAAAATTACCCGCCGTTCAACATCGAACGCAGCGGCGAAGACCAATACCGGATCACGCTCGCCGTCGCCGGTTTTAAGGATGACGAAATCGAAATCACCGCCCAGCAGAATCTGCTGCTCGTCGCCGGTAACAAGCAGGCCGAAGACAATGAAGGCAAGCAGTTCCTGCATATGGGAATCGCCAACCGCAACTTTGAACGGCGTTTCGAACTCGCGGATTTCGTCCGCGTCGAAAATGCCGCGCTGGCCGACGGCCTGCTGGTCATCGACCTCGTCCGGGAAATCCCGGAAGCGATGCGCCCGCAGACGATCGCCATCAACAAGGGCGACAATGTCACCAAGATTGCGGACAAGCGGAATAAGAAAGAAGACAAGGCTGCCTAAGCCTGTCCGCAAGCCGAAAACCAGAGGCAGCCAGAGCGATCTGGCTGCCTTTTTTAGGAGTAGAATGAAATGGGGCAGCCGGATGAGGATCCGACTGCCCCTGACACCCGCGTGGTGTCACTCTCGATAATAATTAGCCCGGGTCGCAAAAGGCCAATTATCGTCAAGAATCTGCTTCGGCAATGTGAGACAGCATCGCATGGTCCAATATCCGGACCTTCCCGCTTTCCACCGCCACTATCCCGCCTTCCGACCAGGCGGACAGCTGCCGATTGATATGTTCCCGCGACATGCCGGCAAAATTGCCGAGTTCGCTCTGGCTCAGGTCCAGTTTGAGTCGCCCTTCGTCGGCGCCGACTACGGAAAGCCTGAGCAAATAGCGGGCCAGACGCGGACCCGAGGTGTAGGCCCGATCGCCTTCGATCATGTTGTTGGCGGTCCGGATGCGCTTGGCCATCACTTTCAGCAACCGCAGGGCCATGTTCTGGTGCTTTGCAAGTATTTCTTCAAAAGCGCTGCGCGTGATCGAAAGCGCCGACGTCGGCTCGATGGCGGTGACGCTGGCGGTCCGCTCGCCACCGTCCAGCAGCGCAATTTCCCCCAGAACCTGTCCGGCTTCTGCATAGTCGAGAACAACTTCATGACCATTGCTGGCGATCATGCTGGTGCGCGCATTGCCTGACAATAAAATCAGAAGCGAGTTTCCAGGATCGCCTTGCATGATCAATTCTTCCCCCTTCTTATATTGCATGAAATGGCCACGCAATATCAAGTCCGCCAGCTCGGCTTCGTCACAATCAGCAAACAGGCTGTGCTCAGCCAATATATTTGCCAGTTGGTCAGCCTTCACCTTGTCCGCTCCCTCAACCCTGGTTCGGAAAACTTTTCCTACTTCCCTTGTGCGGCATTCGTGTGACTTTAGTCTCTTCGGGCAAAATAGATTGGACAGATTCGACATCTGCCGACTCCTGGTGATTTTTACCGAGCTGGACGGTCAGACGAGGCGGCTTTGCTGCAGGGCGGCGGCGATGAAGGAAGCAAAAAGCGGGTGCGGGTCAAAGGGCTTGCTTTTGAGTTCCGGATGGAACTGGACCCCGACAAACCAGCTGTGATCCGGTCTTTCGACGGTTTCCGGCAACAAGCCATCCGGCGACATGCCGGAGAAGATCAGACCGGTTTCTTCCAGCCGCTCGACATAGCCCTTGTTCACCTCATAGCGGTGACGGTGGCGTTCGCTGATTTCGCGACTGCCGTAAATTTCGGCGATTCTTGATCCCTGCTGCAACACTGCATCATAGGCACCGAGTCGCATAGTACCACCGAGATCGCCGCCCGCTTCCCGCTTCTGCAAGCCTTCTTCGGACATCCATTCAGTGATCAGGCCGACGACCGGCTCTTCCGTTTCACCAAATTCGGTGGTCGATGCAGTATCAATCCCGGCCAGGTTTCTGGCCGCTTCGATGCAGGCCATTTGCATGCCAAGGCAGATGCCAAAGAACGGGATATCATTTTCGCGGGCAAATTTGACCGATCCGATCTTGCCTTCGCTGCCCCGTTCGCCAAAGCCGCCCGGCACCAGTATCGCGTGAAGCGGCTCCAGTTTGGTCGCAAGATCTTCTTCATTTTCAAAAAGTTCCGCGTCCAGCCAGCGGACCTGCACCTTGACCCGGTTGGCCAGACCGCCGTGGAACAGCGCTTCCTGAAGCGATTTATAGGCATCCTGCAGCCCGACATATTTGCCGACCACGCCCACGATGACTT
>Ga0209346_1000686_pt1 | contig 25617 bp, 25 predicted proteins | sample AutmiccommunBRH9_FD_187381 | JGI IMG/M metagenome (GOLD analysis project Ga0209346, IMG submission 187381) | Deep subsurface microbial communities from Mt. Terri, Switzerland - Autotrophic microbial communities BRH/9 (SPAdes) (version 2) | ecosystem: Environmental > Aquatic > Deep subsurface >...
CCTTATTTATCATCAAGTTTGCTCGAATTGGTTGTAGTCCGGCCTGACTTCTTAACAGCCTCCCACAATAGGTATTCGATTTGTGAATTGACACTCCTAAATTCATCAGCAGCCCAACGCTCAATTGATTGGTATAATTTAGGGTCTATTCTTAAAGGGAAGCTTTTTTTCTTACTCATAAATGCTTAATATACTGTCCCTGTATTTATAACCGGTTGAGCTGCTCTATCAGAAACAATAGTTACCATTAAATTATTAATCATTTGGACTTTCCTTTCGTCGTCTAATTCTAAAACGCCTTCTTTTTCCAAACGTTCAATCGCCATTTGCGCCATACCTACTGCACCTTCAACAATAATTTGCCGAGCAGCTAATATCGCTGAGGCCTGCTGTCGTTGCAGCATTGCGCTGGCAATTTCCGTAGAATAGGCCAAATGCGTCAGTCTTGCTTCAACAACCTCTACACCGGCTAATTGGAGTCTAGCTTGTAATTCAATGCTAAGCTCATTAGCTACCTCGTCAGCATTACCACGTAACGATATACCATCATCCACAAAATTATCATAAGGATATTTAGTCGCTACATGTCTTAATGCTGTTTCACTTTGGATTTCTACAAATTCCTCATAATCATCCACATCAAAAGAGGCTTTTGCAGAGTCAACAACTTTGAAAACCACTACAGCAGCAATTTCAATTGGATTACCCTCTACATCATTTACCTTAAGTTTAGCGCTATTAAAGTTTCGAACTCTTAGAGAGACCTTTTTTCGATTAGAAAAGGGAATCGCTATATATAAGCCATTATCTCGAATAGTTCCAATATATCTTCCGAAAAAAGTTACTACAGCCGCTTTATTTGGCTGAACTACAGTTATGCCGCTTAATAATAATAAACCAACAGTAATCAGGATGGTCCCTACAACATAATGTAATCCAATATAAAGATAAATACTTGCACCAGTTAATAACAATGATAATAATAACCCGATAAAGCCATTCATTTTCCACGCTTTCTGCTCAATCATAAATACCTACCCCCATATCTAAATTGATATAATAATGATATCACATTTGGTTATATTTGTATAGTAAAAAACACCCTAGTGGGTGTCTTCTAAGCTTGGGTTAAGCATTCACTTTTCCTTTAGCTAAATCGGCTAAATCTGCGAAAGCTTTGGCATCGTTCACTGCTAAGTCAGCCAGCATTTTGCGGTTAATATCGATGCCGGCAACCTTTAAGCCGTGCATAAACTTACTGTATGATAAGCCGTTGATGCGTGCAGCCGCATTGATCCGTGTTATCCAAAGCTTGCGGAAATCACGCTTGCGTTGACGACGGTCACGATAAGCATATAATAAGGATTTCATTACTTGGGCATTTGCTGTTTTAAATAAACGGTGTTTGGAACCGAAATAACCTCTTGCTAACTTGAGAACTTTTTTACGACGACGACGACTAACATATCCGCCTTTTACTCTTGGCATGTCTTTTCCCTCCTAGAAATCGGATCTATTTTAAGTAAGTAATCATTTGACTAATTCGTTTTTGGTCACCACTGCTAATTGTTGAACCTTTACGCAGCTTACGTTTACGCTTAGGGCTTTTGCTTTCTAGAATATGACTTGTGAAAGCATGGCTTCTTTTAATTTTGCCGCTACCTGTTTTCTTAAAACGTTTTGCAGAGCCTTTGTGAGTTTTCATTTTTGGCATGTCTATTTCCTCCAATCTGTCTATCAGTATAAGCTCGGTTTTTAAGGTTATTATTTTATTTTGGTGCTAAAATCATAATCATACTACGACCTTCAAGCTTTGGTCGGCGTTCAACCATCGCAACATCTTCAACCTCTTTAGCTAAGCGTTCCAATACTTTTTCACCAATAGATTGGTGTGTAATCTGGCGACCCCGAAAACGAATTGAACATTTTACTTTGTCGCCAGCAGTAATGAATTTTATCGTAGCGCGAAGCTTAGTTTGAAAATCGTTCTCTTCAATTGTCGGACTTAATCTGACTTCCTTAGTATTAATCACTTTTTGATTTTTGCGGGCTTCTTTTTCTTTCTTGCTTTGTTCATACCTAAACTTCCCATAGTCCATAATACGACATACAGGCGGTTTAGCTGTAGGAGCAACGTTTACTAAATCAAGATTTTTCTCCTCAGCAATTTTAAGTGCCTCTTTTAAAGGAATAATACCAATTTGTTCTCCATCAGGACCGACAACGCGAACTTCACGAGCACGAATCTCCTCATTAATTAAATGTTCCTTGCTAATAACCTGCCACCTCCAAAATATTCGTTATGGATACAAATAAGAAAAGCTCCTATATAAAAAAGTGTGGGCATAGTACGTACGCCCACACTTATTCTTATAGATAAATTCTAAGAATATATTAACCCATCAACTTAAGTCGAGAAGGTGAGAAGCGGGCGCTTCTACTTGCTATCCATAAACAAATTTCCTGTTGATAGTATCACACAACAGTGATCATTGTCAAGAAAATCTTTTTTAGGTTTGATAAAGACAAGCGAAACGGCCGGACTAGAGGTTAGAGGTGGTAAGTTAGAAGTGGGAAAAAGACAAGCGAAACGGCCCTGTGTCTTTTAGACGATTTTCTTAACCTTTTCCTGCCACATTCCACAGCGGTCTCCCCACATTGCCGCAACCTGACCATTTACTGCTACTTTAATAACCTCACAATTATTAGAGCAGCCGGAGCAGATAAAGCTTGAAGGTTCAAATTTTGTCTGCAGAGAGAGAAATCCTTTAAAATTCGTTTTGTTGCCTGTTTTAGCTAGTTCTTCTTTGGCTAGTATTGCTGCTCCCATCGCTCCCATAACATTATAATATTTAGGGATAATAACCTCTTTGCCTAACTCTTTTTCAAAGGCAGCTTTTATTCCCGCATTAGCTGCGACTCCTCCTTGAAATACGTATGGCGGCTCTAAAACCTTTCCTCTGCCTAAGTTATTCATGTAGTTTCTGACTAGCGCTAGACATAAGCCATTGATGATATCCGGCTTGGAAAAACCAAATTGCTGCTTGGCTATCATATCTGACTCGGCAAAAACTGTACATCTTCCGGCAATCCTAACATCATTTTTGGAAGAGAGTGCTAACTCGCCAAAATTTTCGATAGATACACCCAATCTTTCTGCTTGGTGATCCAAAAAAGAACCTGTACCTGCGGCGCAGACTGTATTCATTGCAAAATCAATAACCATCTGATCTTTGATTAATATTATTTTTGAATCCTGTCCACCAATTTCAAAAATCGTTCTTACTTCCGGTACTTCATTTATCGAGGCTGCTGCGTGTGCTGTGATTTCATTTTTTACAACATCGGCCCCAACGATAATTCCGGCTATCTGCCTTCCACTTCCCGTTGTTCCTACTCCGCTTATTTTCCATTTCTTATCTAAGCTGTCCCTTAATTTTTTTAAGCCTATTTTTACCGATTCAATTGGTTGACCATTTGTTCTTACATAATAATTAAATATAACCTGATTATTCTCATCTAACGCAACTACATTTGTACTAACAGACCCAACATCAATCCCCAGATATGCACTACCCAATCTTCATCTCTCCCTTTATGCGGAATAGTAACGCATTTTTTTGTTCTTGATTAAATCTATAAAAGCCTCAATTCTAGTGCGATTATTTGCCTGTCCTGTCTGTTCGTCAAGTGCTATTGTTAATACTGGAATATCATATTGTTTTGTGATTTTTGGTATAATACTTTGCGAAATTAATTCTGGTAAACAGCCAAATGGCATTAAATGAATGATTCCATCAAATCCTCTTTCTTTAAAATCAATTATTTGTCCAACTGATTGCTTGGCATGACCACCAATTTCAATCTCGATAAATTGCTCCCCTTTTTGAAGAATCTCCTCCTCATGGGAAGATTTTAAAAAGCTTGGCAGCATATTATGATTAAGCCATTCAGATAGATACTGCGATTTTTCTACTTCACAACCGAGCTCCCCAACCAGCTTTTCTATTTCCATGTTTACAGAAGGCTCCATAACAACAAAAATCTCGCCAACTATACCAATTCTGATTCTTTCATCCGGTTCAACATTATATTTCTCTATAGCTTCAATCATTTCATTTGCTTTTTGCACTGTTTTTTGCAGCTGTTTTTTGGTTGAAACCTGATCAAACTGCTGTTGAATTTCTTCCCAAACCTTAGATGTTTGACCAAAGTTAACTTCATAAGGCATTATTTGATGGATTTTTTTATCCAGTTTGTCTATTTCCTGAACCATTTTATATGTAAATACTATCGTGTTAATGATCTTTAACCAGGAATTATTTCCTTTTAGCTTTTTAATTCGCTCGAAAAATTTCTTTTTATCTTTAAACAACGAATCAAATACGATAACCTCTACATCATAGCCTAATTTCTCCAACTCTTTTTTATGTATTTCACTATAGAAGCCGGCTCGGCATGGTCCGCTTCCACCGCTTGTTACTATCGCATCTACTCCTATTTCGCATACTTCAATATAGCTCCCCATAATTGTTTTATAAGGAAAACAAGCAAACTCCGGGCTATATTTTACCCCTAAATCAAATGTTTTCTTCGATGGTCGTGGTGGAACTACTACATCATGTCCCAGAAGCTCAAATAATTTTTTGTAGATGATAACAGTTCCCATGTACGGAAAAGCAACCCTCACTCCTGATTCCCCCTAGCTCACTGCCTTTTTTCTTTTTAACATATCTATAAATGCTTCAATTCTGGTAAGTAAATGATTTTCTCCCGTGTGCTCATCTACCCTAATTAGCATAAAAGGTATTCCTGTCTCATCTGATTTGAATTCCAGCAGTCTACTTAAAAACGCATCTGGTCCACAGCCAAAAGCGGTAATATGTATAACTCCGTCAACTTCATCATTAGATAAAAATCTATATCCTGCTCCCAATAGCTTATTGCTAAATGTCCAAAATAATTTTTTGTCCATATTTTTAAGCTGATTCGTAAGCTCAGCTTCATCCAGCATATCAAAGGTGATAAAATCCACTTGCAATTCCCTTAATTTATTTATTACATCCATATTTACAAAATTATCATACACATTGTAAACATAACCTAATAGTCCAATCTTAATAGCAGCAGGCTGATTATTTATCATTCTTTTATTTACTTGATAATTACTGGTCAGCTCTAATGCTTCCGGAATAGTGTTGCCCATTTTGTTATACATTCTAAAGACCTGCCAATCTTCCCCCGCTTTCTTAGCAGCATTGATTATTTGTTCTTCGGTAACCCCTAACGGTTCAGCTAAAGATAAATAGTTCCTGTAATCAGATATATCATCATTTGTTGAGCTAATATGACATGTAAGCATTTTTTCTTCCATGCCTGCAACACTATGTTTAATCATATCAGGCAGCCCCATGAATTTTGGACAAAAGTATTCATTTTCGGAAACCGAAACCATTCTAGGAACAAAAATATAATCTATACCCTTTTGCAATAAAGCTAATGTGTGTCCTACAAATATTTTTATTGGTACACATATTTCGGAAACAGATTCCTTAATCCCCTGATTTATTATGCTTTTATTTGTTTCATCAGAAATAACAACTTCCATATTTAATTCTGCAAAAAAAGTTTGCCAAAAAGGAATATAGTAATAATATAATAATGCTTTGGGAATACCTATTTTCATCAGCTTATCCTCTCCCCCATTTCATTGCGTAGGAAAATAACACAATTATATAAACATTTTAGTATATAGTTTAGCGAATTATGTTTTAATATCCTCCCATAAAAGCCTAAAAATTTCTTTCTTTCTTTTTTCGATTAGCTCGTTTACTTGCCCTTCTGTTAAATCAGATACAGAGGAAATTAAGGGCAGGGAAATAAAAATAAAGGAAATTAGACTTATAGCATTCATAATAAATTGATAAGGATCAACAGATCTTATTTCACCCTTATTTATTGCTTCCTCGATTCTTGGAACAAATATTTCATAAGGATAAAAACCTAATGATTCACGCACACTTTGTGCATATTCCCTTATTAAGTCTTGATCACCTCTCACCTCCCATAAAAAAAACTGGAGAATATTTTGGCTGCTTTTTTGAAAATCTATATGCTTATCAATAATAATCTGCAGCATTTCTTTAAAGGATTGCGTAGTCGTACTGCTTATATAAATTGATTTAACTAATTCAATAATTGTATCTTCAAATACTCTTTGGAACAGCTTTTCTTTGCTACGAAAATAATAATGAAGCAGGGCTTTATTTACCCCAGCTTCATCTGCAATTTCCTGCATTCGTGCGCCGTTTTTCCCTTTAAGCGTAAATATTTTTTTGGCAGCTGCTAATATTTTCTTTTCTACTTGTTTATCATTCATCAAATAATCCCTTCATTATCTTTTTAGTTTAATCAAACGGCTTAACCAAATGGTTAATTTAAAATTATTACAATTTATTTCCTTTGTCAAGACAAAAAAATAAGGATAAATCATGATAAACAGATTTATCCTTCAGATTAAAAAACACCCCCAAACCGTAGATAAAAAACATCCAAAGTAGGTTTGCCCTGTTAAAGCATAGTTGCCTAATAAAAGTGATCCCAAACTCGTCCAAAATACTTCTAATACCAAACCTGTTAATCCATAAATAGTATAATGAGCTACCATAGTATGCTATATTACCCAAAACAGCGTATCTAATTCTAACTATATTTAATAAAGCGATAAAAGCTGTCTATCTAATGAGGGAAGACAAGGGAAACGTCCCCTTGTCTTCTTTGTTATTCGTTTGGGGTTCTATTTGCTATTTCCTCAACTATTTGCTCAATTATTGCGTTAAGCGGCTGGACGCCTAAATCGCCTTGCCCACGTTTGCGAACTGATAACGTTTTGTTTTCTACCTCTTTATCGCCAATTACCAGCATGTAAGGAATCCTTTGCAGCTGCGCTTCACGTATCTTATAGCCAATCTTTTCATTGCGGTCATCCAGCTGGACACGAATACCGCTATCTTCCATCAGTTTTAGTGCTTCTCTGGCATAATCGTAATGAGGCTCAGCTATCGGAAGCAGCTTAACCTGAATCGGTGCCAGCCAAGTCGGGAATGAGCCGCCGTAATTTTCGATCAATAATGCTAGGAAACGCTCTAGAGAACCGTAGATTACCCGATGAATAACTACCGGAGTATGCTTCTGATTATCTTCACCAATATAATGCAAGGCAAATTTTTCCGGCATCTGGAAATCTAATTGAATCGTTCCCGCCTGCCAAGTTCTTTTTAGGACGTCAGAAACATGGAAGTCAATCTTCGGTCCATAGAAGGCTCCGTCTCCTTCATTAATCACATAGGACATTCCTCGTTGATCCAGAACATTTTTTAACGCTTGGGTAGCTTGCTCCCAAAGTTCATCTGACCCCATCGAGTTCTCCGGCTTGGTCGACAGCTCGACGTGATAGGTAAAGCCGAATAAGGTATAAAATTTATCGATTAATTGGATAATGCTACCAATCTCTTCTTGGATTTGATCCGGTCGTACAAAGAGATGGGCATCGTCTTGGGTAAAAGTCCGGACCCGCAGTAAACCATTTAAGGCTCCAGACATTTCATGCCGATGAACAAGCCCAAGTTCGCCAAAGCGAGTTGGCAGGTCGCGATAACTGTGAAGCTTGTTCTTAAAGGTCAACATCGCCCCTGGGCAGTTCATTGGCTTTACAGCAAAGTCGATGTTATCCACTTTAGTAAAGTACATATTCTCATGATAATGCTCCCAGTGTCCAGATTGCTCCCATAATCGGCGATTCATAATTATTGGAGTCTTAATCTCCTGGTAACCGGCCTTTTGGTGCTCCTCGCGCCATAATCTCTCTAGCTCATTACGAATCACCATGCCGTTTGGATGATAAAAGGGCATTCCTGGTGCCTCTTCGGAAAAACTAAATAGATCCAGCTCTCTACCTAGCTTGCGATGGTCACGCTTCTTGGCTTCCTCTAAAAAGTTCAAGTATTCGTCCAGTTCGCTATCCTTTAAGAAGGAGGTACCATAAATACGTTGAAGCATCTGGTTGTCGGAATTGCCTCGCCAATAAGCTCCGGCTACGCTTAAAAGCTTAAAAGCTTTTATTTTGCCTGTCGAGGGTAAATGCGGCCCACGGCATAAATCGAAGAAGTCTCCTTGCGCATATAGAGAGATCTCGGCGTCTTCAGGCAAATCATTGATCAACTCCAGCTTCAACTCATCACCAATGTCCTCGAAGATTTTTAGCGCTTCTTCACGGGAAACAATACTTCTTTTTATCGGAATATCCTCTTTAATAATTTTTCGCATTTCCTTTTCCACCATCGGCAGATCTTCTGGTGAAAAGCTTTCTGGTAAATCCATGTCATAATAAAAGCCATCTTGAATAACCGGACCTATTCCGAACTTAGTCCCCGGGAATAGACGATGAATGGCATGGGCTAATATATGAGCCGAGCTATGTCGGTAAATTTCTAAGCCGTCCGCACTTTCTAGAGTAATAATCTCTAAATTGGCATCCTCATTGATCGGTGAGTATAAATCTGCCTGCTTACCGTTTATTTTCCCGGCAATTGCCTTCTTGCGTAAACTGGTACTGATCGAAGCAGCAATTTCATCAGTTGTAGTTCCCTTCGGAAAATCCTTTACAGCACCGTCGGGAAAAGTAATCTTAATGTTTTCCATTCTCAATTCACTCCTTTTAATTAATTACTCGATAAAAAACCGTTGTGTCTGTTTTCTAACACAAACTAACCAAAAAAAAGACGCGTATCATCTCCCAATGGGACGATGCGCGTCGTGGTTCCACCCAAATTTCGCTTATCAAAATACGATAAACACTCATTAGATAATGATATCGGATCATATCCGGTTATAGCTCCGCAGCAAATGCTTCGCTACTACTGCTCCGAGGCGGTAAGTAATCAGCGCTAGTTAAGAATCTTCCAGCCAAGGATTCTCTCTCTAAAACTGCTTCCTGATTAATCATGCCCTCATCATGGCGTTATTGATATTGATATTACTCAATATTATAAATATGCAAGAAGCTGCTGTCAAGTATAGTCAATCAATCATTCAAATCTGAGCGCTTACCTGTCGCCAAATAAATTACACTCTCCCCAATATTGGTAATATGATCAGCAATCCGCTCCAGATACCTAGCAACGAAACCTAGCTGTTGACCTTGGTCAATCTTTGTTGAGTCCTCAACCATATATTCCAGCAGCTCATTAAGGACTAATTTGTAGGTTTTGTCAATTGTGTCATCCATTTCAGCTAATTGTTTAGCTAACGCGATATCCTCATTAATATAAGAATCAATACTAATTCTTAACATCTTTTGAGCTCTTTCACTCATCTTAGGAATATCAATCAACGGCTTCATCAGCTTTTGACCTTGAAGTCTCCTTGTAACTCTGGCAATATTCACAGAAAGATCAGCTACTCTTTCCAAATCATTAGCTATCTTAATCGCCGAGATTATCTTCCTTAAATCTCTGGCAACGGGTTGTTGTGTCGCAATTAGGATAATAGCATATTCATCAATCTCAATCTCTAGATCATCAATTTTATTATCAAATTCAATAACCTGTTCAGCAATCTTTACATCTAAGCCCTTTAATGCTTCAACGCTGTCATGAAGCTGTTTTTCCACCAACCCACTCATCATTAATAATTTTTCTTTTAATTGTTGCAGTTCCCCATCAAATGTTTTCCTGTTACTAAACATCCAATTCGCACCTCCCTGGATTTTTATCAAAGCATAAGTTTCGTCATTAACAACCTTACATTATATTCTAATAGAAATATATACTAATAGTCTATCCTAAACCTTTATTAATTTTACTGGATTCGCGAATCTTTCGGTAAAATTATTGAAAAAACCGTCCCTTTGCCGATCTCGCTCTCCACGGTAATCTCTCCCTTATGTGCCTCTACAAGGTGTTTGACTATTGCCAAACCTAACCCTGTACCACCTTTTTCTCTTGTTCTGGACTTATCGACGCGGTAAAAACGTTCAAATATCCGTCCAAGATTTTCTTTGGCGATCCCAATACCTTTGTCTTGAACATAGATACGCTGATACTTCCCCTCAACTTCAGCACCAATAATGATTTCTTCACCTTTAGGTGTATACAGAATTGCATTATTTAATAAATTTATGAGAATCTGAGAAAAACGAATTTTATCGACAGCAATATAAAAATCATCTGCTATCTCCATACGAACTTCTACCTGCTGCAAACTAATTTGTTTTTCTAAAGCAGCGATCAAGAATTCCGTAAGAGTCCTTAGATTAATAATTTCGATATCTAAGGTAATTTTATTGCTTTCGATTTTGGATAAATCCAGCAAATCATTAACTATCTGCAGCAACCTGTCACTTTCTGTTTTGATGATGTTTAAAAAGTGCAGGCTTGTCACTTGATCCTCATAAGCACCGTCCAATAGAGTTTCCGTAAACCCTTTTACCGAAGTTATTGGCGTTTTTAATTCGTGGGAGACATTGGCGACAAAATCCCGTCTTAAATTCTCTAATTTCCTGATATCAGTTATATCATTGAGAATTACAACTACTCCGAGTATCTCATTGGCTTCACTTTTCATCGGCGCAAAATTGGCTTGCAAAATCTTCTCTTTGGGGTAGTACAGTATCAGCTCTTTTTTGATCTTTTCCCTAGTTCGAAAACATTCCTCAATTGTATTGGCCATTTCCGAATGTCGCACTGCCTCAACGTGTCTTTTCCCTATTAAGTCATCTGCGGAATAGGCCAACAGTTCTTCAATGGCTTGACTAATTAAAACAATCCTTCTGTCCCGCGCCACTAATAGCAGACCATTGCTCATATTTTCCAAAACCCCGTGCAGTCTGGCCTCATTCTGCTCAATTATCACTAACTGTTCTTCGACGTTTCCCCAAAGTTGATTCATAAATCCGGCTAAATAGTTTTCATCAAGAGTATTTGCCGAATGCAGTAATTTTGAGGCAATGCTTCTTTCCAAGATTTTTTTTATGGTTTTTGAGATGTCGCGAAACGGTTCTAAAATTTTTACTAACAAAAAATTGCCTAAGAAAATAAAGATGGCTGTGATGATCATAAATAACCACAAATACTTGGCAAAAAACCGCTCAATTTGCGACTGTTCCAGCTGGAGATCAAGCTTTAAATATAGATAGAACAAAAGAAGAGTTGTGAGCATCATTATTGCCAGTGTTATAGGAATGAATTGCCGATAACGCTTAACTTGGTTTTTCAAGAGAAGATCCTCCACAATAATTATAGTTAATGATAACAACAATATATTAAGCCAATATTAATATTACGCTTAGTTTAATAAAATAATCGATTGCTAGCAAGAGCAAAGGGATAAATAGTTAATAAAAAGACAAAATATTATTAAAGACAGCTAAAAAAGCAAATTTACAATACCTTTACAATTGCTTAAACCCAAGTTAATAGTAAACCGCTAAGCTGTAACTTGTAAGACAAGAACAAAAATATCTCTTAGGGGGAAAATAGGTAAATGAAGAAAATTAAAGTCCTAATGTTATTGTTCGTACTAGCTGCACTTGTTGTTGCTCTTGCTGCTTGCGGCACAGAAACTTCAGAAAAAGACAACAACGGTACAACTGGAACAGAAACTCCGGTTGAAGAAAAAGTTGTTTTAGAAGGTAGTGTTGTCGTTGATGGATCAGGTACAGTATATCCCTTAATGGCTTACTTGGCAGAAGATTATATGACAGAAGAGCAAACTAAGGTTTCCGTTGAAGTTAGCCGCGCAGGAACAAGCGCCGGCTTTAAGAAATTCTTAGTAGCTGACGGAACAGATTTTAATGATGCTTCTCGTAAAATTAAGGACTCTGAAGCAGCTACAGCTAAGGAACTTGGAATAGATGTTAAAGAGTTCAAAGTAGCATTAGACGGCTTAACATTTGTTATTAATAAGGAAAACGATTGGGCTACAGAATTAACGCAAGAAGAAGTAATCAACATTTTCCTTGGAAGTGCAGGAATGACAAAATGGTCTGATGTGCGTCCTGGATTCCCTGAAGTGGAAATCAAAACTTACGGACCAAACGAAAACCACGGTACTTATGAATTCTTTTTTGAGACAATCCTTAAAAAGCAAGATTTAACTGCAGGAGCTAATCTCCAGCAAGAATACTCAACCTTGGTTGACCTAGTATCCAAGGACAAAAACGCTATCGCCTTCTTCGGTTATGGCTACTATGCAAACAACAAAGATAAAATAAATGCTGTAAAAATTGACTTTGGTAAAGGATCCATTAGCCCTTCACTAGATACAATTGCCGAAGATGGCGCTTATGCTCCTTTCACTCGTCCGGTATTCACCTATTTGAACGTCGGAATGGCTAAAGCAAAACCTCAAGTATTAGATTATGCTATCTACGTAATGAAAAATGTCCAAGCTGCCGCAAGTGAGACAGGCTTTGCGCCATTGACAGATGCTGAGATTAAAGCTTCAGTAGACTATCTTGAAGGCTTAAAATAACCATAACAGAAAAAATAAGATACTGCATAAGAAGATGAGAAGTTATCGCCTCTCATCTTCTTATTTTGTTGATAGTTTGTTGATTTTCTGACCATATAGATTATAATTAAATATGGACAGAGGGGGTAAAAAGATTGGATAAGACCAATATTCAAAAAAAAGCTACTGCAATAAATATTAAACAGCTGATTGAGAAAAACCAAAGCTCAATGAGCAGATCAAGAATAGTCGAAAAGCTAATGCCAATCTGCCTATTTGCGATAGCTCTTATTTCTATTTTAACAACAGCCGGTATTATACTAACTTTATTATTTGAGACATTTGAATTTTTCAAGGCTGTTTCCATCATTGAATTTTTTACGGGAACGGTACTTAAACCCTTAAGCGCCAATCCACAATTTGGTGTTTTACCACTTTTAACAGGAACGTTGCTATCGTCGCTTATTGCGATGTTTGTCGCGATCCCTATCGGGTTAATGACAGCTATTTTTTTGAGTGAATATGCTTCAGCTAGAACTCGTAAAGTTTTAAAACCTATTCTAGAAATTCTCGCGGGGATCCCGACAATTGTCTACGGCTTTTTTGCCTTTACTTTTGTTACTCCACTCCTAAGAATGCTGATCCCCAGTCTGGAACCGACAAACATTCTCAGCCCTGGGATAGTTATGGGGATCATGATCATCCCGATCGTTGCTTCACTCTCTGAGGATGCTATGAGTTCAGTACCTAACTCCATGCGCGAGGGAGCATTGGCGCTAGGAGCCACAAAACTGGAAACTACCTGGAAGGTAATTATTCCGGCAGCTCTTTCGGGAATTATCGCCTCCTTTGTTCTAGGAATCTCCAGGGCAATTGGAGAAACAATGATTGTCACTATCGCCAGTGGAAGCTCAAAAAACTTTACATTTGATATTACTCAATCTATGCAAACTATGACAGCCTACATAGTTGAAGTTACCGGCGGTGATGCACCGGCTGGCTCAACACTATATTACAGCTTGTATGCTGTTGCTATGACCTTATTTGTCTTCACCTTTATAATGAACTTAATCGCCCAGTACATCTCTCGGAAATATAGGGAGGAATATTAATTATGAATTACATGAATTTCGAAGAGGTTCACAAAAAGATAAAATCACGTTTACAGATAAACAGCTTGGCAAAAGGGGTTTTCTTCTTTGCCACATTAATTGGAATTATTGTGCTCACTATCTTAATTTATCGAGTTTTTTCACAAAGCCTCGGCTGGATTGATTGGCAGTTCTTAACCGGCAAGCTATCTACCAGAGCAGAAAAAGCGGGAATAATGGGAGCTTTATTAGGTACACTTTGGCTAATGGCTGTGGTAGCTCCAGTCACGATGTTTCTAGGAGTCGGCACGGCAATATACTTAGAAGAATATGCCAAAAAAGGACCGGTTCGCTCGTTTGTTCAAACCAACATAAACAATTTGGCAGGTGTGCCTTCTATCGTTTTCGGCTTATTGGGATTAACCATTTTTGTTAGGGGCATAAGCTTAGGGTCAGTAGTTCTCTCCGGAGGTTTAACTATGGCTCTTTTAGTGCTACCAATTGTCGTTGTTGCCAGTCAAGAAGCGATTCGCGCCGTACCCCAGTTTCTTCGCGAAGCCTCCTACGGAATGGGAGCCACTAAATGGCAGACAACAAGCAAAATATTATTGCCAGCCTCCCTTCCTGGCATTTTGACAGGGGTCATTCTGGCACTTTCTCGGGCAATTGGCGAGACTGCTCCGTTAGTTGTTATCGGTATTCCTGCACTATTGCTTCCTTTCCCGGACGGCTTACTGAGTAAGTTTACGGTTTTACCGATGCAGATTTACTATTGGACAATTGACTCAGCACTTGTAGCTGAATATGCGAACTTAGCAGCAGCAGCAATTATTATCTTGTTGGCAGCGTTGTTCTTGATGAATTCTATCGCGATTATCATTAGAAATAAATTCCAAAAACGTTATTAGAAGATAATTTTTTCTTTATCAAAGGGCACAACGATCATATTTCGGCAAGGTAGAAATTCGACAAAGAAGAAATATTTTAGTAGGGGGATATCTTACTGTGAGAAATCTAGACGAAGAGATAAGGCAAGGTAATAAAGAAATAATTGCCGAGGATAAAAGCTCAGTCTTTAATGTGGAACAGTTAAATTTATGGTACGGGAAAGATCAGGCGCTAAGCGATATTAGCCTAAAGTTTGCCGAAAATGATGTTACAGCTCTAATCGGACCTTCCGGATGCGGCAAATCCACTTTTATTAAAACATTAAACAGAATGGTAGAGATGATTCCCGGCGTTAATATTACAGGGAAAATAAACTATCGTGAAAGAAATATCTTTGATCCTAAATTTCATGTTGAGGAGCTGCGGACAAAGGTCGGAATGGTCTTCCAAAAGCCTAATCCCTTTCCAAAATCTATCTATGAAAACGTTGTTTACGGACCCAAAATCCACGGGATCAGAGATAAAAAAATTCTAGAGGAGATAGCTGAGAAGAGTTTGCTTGGAGCTGCGCTTTGGGATGAGGTTAAAGATCGGTTGCACGAAAATGCCTATAGCCTTTCCGGCGGACAGCAGCAGCGGTTATGTATTGCTCGAACTCTGGCAGTTGAACCGGACGTTATTCTAATGGACGAGCCGACATCAGCCCTTGACCCAAAATCAACCTTAAAAATAGAAGAGCTTGTTCAGGAATTAAAAAATAATTATTCGATAATTATTGTCACACACAATATGCAGCAGGCTGCACGAATTTCTAATAAAACAGTCTTCCTGCTTAACGGCGTAGTAATTGAATATGCTGATACTGAAACAATTTTTTCCAACCCCTCAGATATGCGTACAGAGGATTATATTACCGGAAGATTTGGCTAATATACGATAGAATGGCCATCAATTATGATATATCGCCGAGAATCACAAGTATTAACGATATAATTAGCAAAAAATGGAGGGATTTCGTATCCTTCCATTTTTATCCATATTCCATCATATTTTTTCTTCTGCAAAACTGCCCCTTTCTTTAATTAAACTAATCTTATGTTGATATTTAGATGTCGAATTTGCTATGAGTACACCAGTTAAAATAAGCAGAGCACCAATATATCCTTGTATTATCATTTTTTCATGTAGGAAGATAAATGCAAATATAGCTGAAAAAATCGGTTCGAGGGAAAAGAGAAAACCAGTTCTTTCAGGTGTCGTGTACTTCTGAGCAATTGGTTGCATGACAAAACCATAAGCAGAGGAAATAAGTGCCAGACCAAGTATAGCAAGCCAATTTATCGCTCCGTAGGGTAAAACAGGTGTTTCAAATACAAAGATTCCAATAACGCCATAAATGCTAGCAAATCCGAGCTGATAAATCCCTAATTGTAAAGTATCAACCTCTCGTGCAAAGTGGTTTGTTACGATGATGTGTATCGCATAAAGAAAGGCAGCAATCAAACATAATAGGGAGGCAAACGCTAAAGTAAAATCATCTCTAATAGTAAGTAAAGCTAAACCAATAGATACAATCATAACTCCAAATATAATTCTTTTACTAGGCAGCTTTTGCGTGATCAGCCCTTGCATAATCGGCACTAATATAACTGTTGTACTGGTTAAAAATCCGGCTGAAGAGGCAGTAGTATTTTTTAGACCATACAAAAGCGCAATGAAAACACCGTATAAAAGAGCTCCAAGAATCGCACTGTACTTCAATGTTTTAGCATCAACACCAATTATTTTTTTGTAGAATATCGCCTGCATAACGATAAATGCTATTCCAAATCGTAAGGCGATAATTGTAAATGGAGAGATTGACTCCACAATAAGTTTCATAAAAATATAAGAGGTTCCCCAACCCATAGAAACTGTTGCGAGAATCAAGTTAGCTTGTCTTTGTGTCATAATAGTAAGCCCCTAACCTTTTCAGTATTTCGTCTTAAGATTGGTTATATCGTATCACCTGCATTTACATTAGTAAAACGAATATTTATAATAGAACTATTAGAAATCCTAATGTAAAGGGGCTAAAAATGATGAATTCGTATTATGCATTTATCAAAGCCATAGAAACAGGCAGTTTTACCAAAGCAGCTGAAGAGCTAGGCTATACTCAATCTGCCATTAGCCAAATGGTGCATTCATTAGAGGAAGAGCTTTCTACTACTCTTATTTTACGCTCTCGTACGGGGATTACACTAACACCTGATGGTCAAGAATTTTTGCCGTTTATTAAAAATATTTGTAATTCACATCGGGAGCTGCTAGAGAAGCACAAAGAAATGGAAGGGCTGCAAAGTGGGCATATTCGAATTGGCACATTTTCTAGTGTTTCATGCAATTGGCTGCCTGGATTGATGAAGGATTTTAAGGAACAGTACCCAGCCGTTCATTTTGAGTTACATCAAGGAGATTATACAGATATCGCTAACTGGATTAAAGAAGGGACTGTAGACTTTGGCTTTGTGAATCCAAAGTCTGTGTCAAAGCTAACTACTATTCCCTTGCAAAAAGATGAAATGCTTGCCGTATTGCCAACAAATCATCCTTTAGCTGCTAACAAAAAAGTCTCACTATTTGAATTAACAAATGAACCCTATATACTTTTAGAAGAAGGAGAACTAAACGAACCATTAACTGTTTTTCAACAAAACAACTTTGAACTTAATATTCAATACCGAGTACATGATGATTATACGATTATGTCGATGATTGAGCAAGGGCTTGGTATTTCAATTTTACCGAAGCTTGTCTTAAGTAGATGCCCGTATAATATTGTAACGAAAGCAATCTCTCCATCAGTTGTTCGCACAATTAGTCTGGCCTACAAGGACAAAAGGGTCTTGCCAATAGCAAGTAGATATTTTATTGACTTTATCATTGAAAGGTATAATAAAGCTTTATGAAATGGAACCGTTTAATTTTGCATAGTAAAGTCCTTTTCTACTTCTTGTTTATCCGCAAATATTCGTAAAATTTCGTATCTGGTGTTTCTTTGTGCAGGGGTAAAGCCAGCTTCTCTAATCAATCTTAGTATTTGATTAGTATTTATTTTATGAGTAGCGCCTGCCGCAGCTACGACATTTTCCTCCATCATCGTACTGCCAAAATCATTACAGCCATAGGATAAGGATTGTTTACCAACCTCAGCCCCTACTGTAACCCATGAGGACTGGATATTAGGGATATTATCTAGCATTAGACGGCTTATTGCTACAGTTTTAAGATATTCCTCCGGCTTGACTTTTTCCGCCTTGAGATTGGTATTATCCGGCTGGAAGGTCCAAGGAATAAAGGCTAAGAAGCCTTTTGTCTCGTCTTGAGCTTCTCTTAAGCGGATTAAATGCAGCACTCGCTCCTCCATAGTTTCCCCAAAACCGATTACCATGGTTCCGGTGGTCGTCAGCCCAACCCGATTAGCAGTCTTCATTACTTCTATCCATTCCCGCCAAGAACCTTTTTTCTTACTAATTTTCTGCCTTGTTCGATCATCAAGGATTTCCGCCCCGGCACCCGGCAATGAGTCTAAGCCGGCTTGACGAATTTGACGCAGTGTATCTTCCAAGCTTAAGCCAGACATCTCTTGCATTTTAACGATTTCTGCCGGAGAAAAGGAGTGCATATGGATCTTCGGGAAATGCCTCTTGATTTCTCTTAACAGATCCAGATAGTATTCAAAGGGCAAATCGGGGTGAGTCCCGCCCTGCATTAATATTTCTGTACCGCCAACATCAATGGTCTCTTGGATTTTACTAAGAATCTGCTCAGTAGATAAAACATAACTCCCGGCTTCACCCGGTTTTTTATAAAAAGCACAAAAACGGCAATAAGTATCGCAAACATTGGAATAATTTATATTTCTCCCCATCACGAAGGTCGTAATTGGTTCAGGGTGCAGTCTTTTTTTAATGGCATTTGCCGTAGCACCGATCTTCTCTATTTCATCGCTTTCAAAAAGCACTACTCCGTCTGCAAGTGTTAGCCTTTCTCCGTTAAGAGCTTTAGCTAATATTTGGTCAATTTGGTTCACTATTTGTCCCTCCGTACTAATAGTCTGATACGATCTAATCGTATCACAAATAAGTTGTATTTCCTATCCTAGGACTTTTTTAGCGACAGTCCACCAAGTAAGCCAATTACTCCGGCAACCATCGATAATCCGGCAAATTTAGCAAGACTTTTAGCCAGATCATCCATTACAAGATTCGCAACAACTAATAAACTATCTGTAAATTCCCCTAAAACTCCTGTTAGCTCAAAGCGGGAGATAATCACCGTTTCCGGAATAATCGTAACAGCTCCTGCAAGAGTTAAGACGATAATACTTGCAAAAATAGCTGTTAATCCAACCCACTTCAAAGCTAGCTGCAGTTTTCCGGCTGCGATCATCCCAAAAATTACGATAAATACCATGGCTAGGTACAACAACAATAATAGCTTCTTGCTTTGACTCAAATAGAAGCTCAATTTATCTAAATCGGCCAAATCTAGTCCAAATAATCCTAATAGGTCAATATTGGGAGGGATAATGGCAGCGAACTGCTGCTGTAGATCGGCTTTTATCAACTCTGCTGGCAGATCGGCATCGTTCAAATATTTATCTATTTCCTCCTCAGTATTCTGAGCGAAGGATTTATGTAATTCTGTAATTGAAATGGGTTGAACTGTGGCCTTTTTAGCTAACAGATAATCCCACACAGCTCTTTCTGCCACAGCCAACTTAGATATTAGCCACTCCTTAGATAGTTGGTCACTCGTTAGCCGAAGCACCGCATTGCTAATTATTTTTTTTGACCCTTCGTTATCCAAAGCCGCTGATTCGGTTATAAACTTCTCTTTTACATATCGTTCGATCTCTAAGTTAACTGCACTTTTCTCCAAATACCTGATAAAGGTATAGGGTTTGCCAATTGTCGATCCAAATGACTGAAGTATAGTAATAGCCGGAAAAACCAAGAATAGCGTCAAGCTAAGAAGTATTAATAGTGAATTCCGAAAAACCCTCATTGCTGCATCACCTGTTTCTCTTTTGTCGAAAAAAATAGTTATAATTATATTTCGGAAAACCCGTAAGATAATTTTAGTCAATGGTTCCGGTTCTAGATTTTTCTAGATAAAAAAATAGCCACCCTTGAGTGACTATATATTGTAAAATTACTTGCGCCATAACAACCCAGCTCAGATGTTAAAATTCATCAATCAGCTTCCAAAAATCATAACGAGTGCCAGCTTTGTTACTCTTTTGTTCCATCTGCTCACCGATAAAGCCCTTTAGACTCTCCAGCTCCAGCCTTCTGCTTTGAATATGTTTTTTTTCTTCTTCACTAATATCCAGCTTGTTTTCCACATTCTTTAATCGATTTATTCTTGTATCTAGTTCCTGTAAGATAGATCTTGGCATATTATAACCTCCTTAATAAATACTTCTACTACGCCGACTCTGCATCTAAGTAGAAATATGATTGTTGTGCTCGAAGGGCTTCACATAAAACTTCTCCTAGTCTTATTATATACAATTTTTTAATAAACGTAAAATTTAATTTTTTCTGAAAAATCAAAATGTTAATTCAACTAGATCTTTTTTGCCGCATCATAGAAAAACACCCACTAATACTAATATTGCAAATATCTAACCGAAGCACTAATTATTTTCTGTAAGCTAAATTACGCTGATAATAAAGAAGACTTGGTTCAGGTGGAATTTTTGAAGCACAGGACGTGCAAATGTCGACGTTATCACAGGATGTGATGGTTTTAGTCGACGTTCATATATCCTGAACCTTAGTCGCACTTATTTCGAAACTTGGCGGCACTTACTCCCACTTATAGAAGTGGGAGTCTTAGTAACGCCGTTGAGATTAAATTAACTTTTCAATTCCTAAGGCTACCTCAAGATCAATTGCATGCTCCTGCTCCTCAGCAATAATCTCTCTGATCCTTTGCGATGAATCATATAAGCCTAGCTGCTCCAATTGTCGGATCCTCTCATTATAACGCCTTATCGCCGCATATTCTCCTTGCAAATCCTGATGGAGCATTTCCTGATTATTCTTTGAGGTTGCGCGAGGTGCCACCTCGACGACCGGTACACCTCCTAAGAACTGAATTATTTCACTCAAAATTTTGGCATGATTAAACTCTTCTTTAGCATGCTCCAATAGCTCATCAATTACCGCAAAATACTCGGCACCCCTTAACACACTGGCATGTTGAGTGTATTGAATTCCTGCTGCATACTCCCAGACTAAATCCAAATTCAGTCCATTTATGGTCTCCTCAAGCAATTTTTTTTCTACCATTTGTACTTCGCTCCTCCTTACAACCATTTTCTTATTCCATTCAGTAGGCAATAATATATCTTATTCAGTAATTATTAATTGTTACTGGAGAAATGGGCAAAAAAAAAGCACTCCATTCAGTGCATTAGCTATTTGCAACACCTATTTTAAATGTAAGAAGCTTTTTTTCTTATTTTTCTTTTAACAGCTCATACAACCTTACAGCTACCACTGCCAGCTCTGCACGGGTTACTGTTGTATTTGGTTCAAAAATATCCTTAGTTTTTCCCACCATTATCCCTAACTTATTCGCCTTCTCCACATCAGCAAAGTACCAAGCATTTTTTGCCACATCCTTAAAGGTACCAACCTGTGCCTTGGCAAGTGCTAATAATTTTTTCAACCAGGGAATTGGGTCAATTACCTGATTATTCTCCCAGCGCTCCAAATGCAGATGAGGACCTGTAGAGCTTCCGGTAGTGCCGATAAAACCAATGGTTTCACCAATTACAACTTGGTCACCAGTTTTTTTCGGAGTTTTTTCTTTCATGTGAAAATATTTACTCTCATTTTTACCTTCAGCAATCACAATAAAGTGTCCTGCCCCATTTGCCTCGAAGCCGATTCTTTTTACTGTTCCATTAGTTATAGAATAAATTGGTAACCCTAAGTCAGTATTTCCAGGTTTATTCAAATCAACTCCTCGATGCGTAGTATTTCCCCGCACCTCGCCAAATGGAGAGCTCACACTAAATCCCCGTAGATAATAGTTAAAGGTGTCAATAGAATTCATTCTTTAAAACCTCCCTCTCGATATACCAACCAGCTTTGCTTTTTCCTTTTCCAAAAAATTTTCCTAGTGACTAAAGGATTTTTCTTGTACTATCTAATATAGATTATTCTCGTGCTTCTTCAAATGCTTCAATATAGCAAATAAATGGTTATTAATACAACCAGGAACTTTTGCGTAGAAAATAGGCATAGAAATTTAACAGTGAACTCGTTTCAGCTATCCTGAAGTACAAATATATGGCTTTTTCCCCGGTTGAACGTATGATCCTTTAGAAAAAAACTTCTCTGGTCTGTATTAATATTATTAAAGCTAATGGACTTAAACCACGAAGGTTCAAATCCATTTTACAGGTGGTTATTTAATTCCATTAACCCTTAATAGAACCAGATGATAAACCAGAGATAAAATATTTTTGTAATAACAAGTAGAATATTATAACCGGTATCATCGATAAACCCGTCATCGCAAAAACATATCCCCAATCTGTTCTATTGTGAGCTTGGAAAAACATAGTTATTGCAACTGGTAAAGTTCTTATTTCATCCGATTTCAAGATAGTCTGAGACCATCCCAGTTCTTCAAATGGGAACAAAAAATTCAAAATACTAACCGCTGCTATCGCAGGGGATGCCATTGGGATCATTACATGCCTATATACTGTAAATACGCTTCCGCCATCCATATATATAGCTTCATCTAGTTCCTTGGGTATATTATCCTCAATATAACCTTTCAGTAAAAAAGTTGAAAAGGGTGTTACCCAAGCGGAATAGAATAATATTACCCCCCAAAGATTATCTACTAAATTAAATTTTACTGCCATTTCAAATTGAGGTATTATCATCGCAAGGCCTGGTATAACCATTACAGAAATAATCATGCTGTACAATATATTTTTCCCCGGAAATCTGAATCTAGCAAATGAATATGCCAGAAGTGAGGATATAACTGCAGATATAAGTACAGTCATAAATGCCACAAAAAGTGTATTAGTGAAGTATCTATAAAAATTTCCGTTATTCAAAATATACCCGAAATTTTCAAATGTCATTTTATCTAAGCTGGTAAATAATTTGGGTGGGTAAGAAAAAGTCGACTTATTATCCCTTAATGATGAAATTAGCATGTAAAACATCGGCATTACTGTTATAAAAAGACCTGCGGTTAGGAGGAGATATCTGATAGACATTGATAAGCTGATTTTATGTTTATTTTTCAAATAAACAGGCATGTTTCTTTCCTCACCTCCCATATTAATCCTCCTTCTTTCTAGATAAAGTTATAAACATTAAAACAGTAACTAGCATTATAACCGCAGCAATAATTATTGATAAAGCGGCTGAATATCCCATTTTTCCCATAGCATTAAATGTTTGAAAATACATCCAAGTTAGTACCACTTCTGTTTGATGAGCCGGATTACCACCAGTTAAGACTGCAATAGGAGTATAGGTATTAAATGCACCAATAGATAACATTACTAAGGCAAATAATATAGTCCCTCTAATACTAGGCAATGTTATATAAAAAAACTGCTGCCTGTTATTTAAACCGTCCAGCGATGCCGCTTCATAATATTCTTTAGGAACAGATTGCAACGCAGCTAAAAAAATCACCATATTCCACCCTATTCCCTTCCATATCCCTAACAGCATTGCTACAAAAATAGCTGACCATCTTGTACTTAGCCATCCAATAGGCTCGTTGACCACCTTTAGGACATCTGTAAGAAAATAGTTTAGTAAACCTTGATTATTGAAAATATATCTAAATAACAATGCAACAACAACCCAAGAGGTGATGACGGGAAGATAATAGGCAAGCCTGAATGAAATACTGAATTTTTTAATACCATTGATTAGTACTGCTACAAATAACCCAAATATCATTTGTAAAGGTACCGTAACTACGGCATATGCAACTGTGTTCATCAAGGCTCTTCTTGCAATTTGATCAGATAAAACATCTTTGTAATTTGCTAAGCCGACAAAATCCGAGACTTGTTGATAGCCTATTCTCCAGTTAAAAAAGCTCATAACCAGCATCTTAACTATTGGATAAAACGTAAAAGTCGCAACAAATAATAATCCCGGAATAAGCAGTATATATACTCGCCAATCTGTTTTCCTTGTGCTCTTTTTTTTCACAATGCTGATCATCAATATTCACCACGCAAGCTTGAAAGTGCAATTAATCTGACATAATTACTTATCCCATTTTAACCGCACTTTCATTTTCATAATCGATACTTTTATTCTATTTACTTTCAGAAATAAGTTTATCTATTTCAACTGCAGCTTCATCAAGTGCTTTCTTAACCTCTTTTACACCTGTGATAGCTTCTGCTACTTTAGTTGCTATAATATTTTCCATTTCACTCCATCTTGCTGTTACCGGCCTTGACTTAGCGCTCTTCAAAGCCTCTGAAAATACCGGAAGTAACGGAATTGCTTTTATAGCTTCAGGATCAGAAAGTGCTTCTTTATTGACAGGCATTTGACCTACTTTTGCCATTTCTACTTGTGCATGTTTCCCAGTCATAAATTTTATAAACTCCCAAGAAGCTTTCTTTTGGGCATCACTCGAAGACTTAAACATCATAAAATCCTCGCCGCCAAGTACGCTGATTGATCCATTGCTACCTGCTGGTAAAGGAATAGCACCATAATCAACACCTGCATCAATGTTTAAATTTTCTCTCCAAGGTCCATCCAATTGTAAAGCATACGTTCCTGAAGCCCATCCATCTGTATCACCTACTGCACCCGGATCCATTGAAGGGCCTGCAAGTGCTTTTACTTCGTATAAATCAGCAAGTTTTTGTATTACTTTAACAGCAACGGTACCGTTTATATAACCCTCTGCAGTACTATTGTCTGGAGATAATACATCTCCACCCTCACTCCAAATATACGGTCCAACATTCCAGATACCTGTCCAAGGCTCTACCATTCCTATTGTTTTGGAATCGCTAACATTTAGTGCAGCTTCCCATAATTCATCAAGTGTTTTGGGAACTTTAATATTTGCACCCTGCAATTTTGTTTTATTGTAAAATAATATTTTTGTGTTTGTATTTGCAGCAATTCCGTAGAATATGTTGTCAATTTTAGCTGTGCTATTTGGTGCCTCTAAAATTCCTGAAGCTGCATCTTTATAATCACTTAAAGCGCTCATTTCTTCGAGTACATTTAAACTTTGAAACTGTGGAACAAATGCTATGTCGCCACGTAACACATCAGGAAGAGAGCCGGTTGCTGCACCAGACACAACATTGTTTTTGAGAGCTTCCCATTCTAGGTAAACGGGCTTAACTTGAATATCTTTGTTTTCTGCTTCAAATTCTTTGATTAACTTTTCTAGAACTTCAACTTGACCAGCGCCTGCATCATAATTATGCCAAAATTCAATAACGACCGATTCATCTGATGAAACCTCTTTATTATCACTACTGCATGAAGTAATTACTAATGATGCTAACATAAGTAATAGAGCCATGACTCCAATTATCTTATATTTTTTCATTTTTTCTCCTCCTCTTAATTTTTGATTAATTTAGGTCTAAAAGTAAATTTTTATAAATGAACATTTTATTCATTTATAATTCCCTTGTAATCATCCTTATTTTTAATTCCCCCTTCTCTCTTGAAAAAAATATAATATTAAAATGACCAGCCGGCAGATGTACTATGAGTTTCCTTGAATCTTCAAATTTATGTTCCTCGCTATCATCACTCAATGTTTCAAACATTATATTCTCGTCATATTTCGTTAAATCTGATGACAGCTTATATTCTTCATCACTATTATTTATTAAAACGATAACTGATTCATCTTCATAATCTCTGATAAAACTATACACTTCGCTATTTGTATTAATGTGTTTAAAAGTCCCAAATTTCAAAGCATTACTACCTCTTCTTATGTTGATTATTTTTTTGTAGAATCCTAGAATTTCATTATCTATGGAATCCCACGTCATAGTTTTCCGACAATCCGGATCTGTATCTCC